>Ga0255759_10005888_pt1 | contig 10412 bp, 8 predicted proteins | sample 101ome_20_FD_179959 | JGI IMG/M metagenome (GOLD analysis project Ga0255759, IMG submission 179959) | Coastal salt marsh microbial communities from the Groves Creek Marsh, Skidaway Island, Georgia - 101404AT metaG (version 2) | ecosystem: Environmental > Aquatic > Marine > Intertidal zone > Salt...
GACAGCTTCTGGAGATACATAAAGGTCAGTGAGTTGACCTCTATTGGCGGAGGTTGAATTACCGCCACCATTTCTTCTCATGACAGTTTTCATAAGAGAAACAAGTCTCTTAGTAAACTGGCCAGCATCAGCATCGCTGTCGTTGACTCTGATATTTCTATCAACAGCTGCTGCGAGAATGGTATGCCAGCCGTCATCATTCATCTTTTTGACAAATGAAGCTTCGAGAACTTCCATAGCACGGCCAACAACGTCCCAGCGGGCGTCACGAGCATACTTTAATAAGTAGTCGATACTTGCGCCAACATCATAGGTAGGAACCATGATGTAATCGCCTTCGACATGACGCTCTGGAATGTAGCCATGATTAGGAATAGTATAAGCAACGAAATCTTTTTCGGTGCCAGGTGAAAGGAAATCCAATGGAAATTCAGGAGTGGCACTTTGAGCTAATTGAATAGGCTCGAAAATACCATCAAGAATATCACCATTAAGGATACCCTGTCTAAGTGGTTGCTCAAGAGCTTTTGCAAATTCAGCATTAGCAGCAAGAGACTCTTCTTTCTGTAAAGAACCAGATCTTATGAGAAGATCAGTAAGCTCTGGAGTAGGACTAAAAGTATTAGTAGGCATTTATGTTTCTCCCTTTCATCAAGTTATATTTACGTCTACTTTAACATAACCATCGACATCAAGCCCACTCAAGAACTTGCCGACTTTGGTACTATCGGTAGGATCAGTTGTAAATAATCCAGTACCGTCATAATAGGCATCATTTCCAGCAACTGGGCTGTCGCCATCAACTACCATGTTGGTTGTAACTTGGCCTCTACGAAGCAAAGTAACTTTTCTACCAACTTGGACTTCATCACGATGCCAGTTGATATGCTGTCTGGTGAGGTCGTAATTAACAACATCATTCAGCAAAACGCCAGCAGGTACGGTTCCACTAGGAGAAACAGCGGCTGGGTAAGCGACCGCAGCATCTGCATCATCCATAGAGGCTCCAACGCCACTAGTTCCATGAACTACCACACCGCCTCTTTCGCCGGTGGTGTTCATGAAAAATGATATATCTGTGTAAGATTCGATACGATCAGGTTTTAACGCCATTGTCATTCTCCCTTATTAGGTTGTGCTTTGTTAAGTCTATTGTACATGAAGTCTACCAATGCAGCTCTAGTGCTTTCAACTTCGGTTTCTTCTGATTCACTACCAACACTCAGATCAACTTGAGCTTCTGGCTCAGCCGATTCTAATGCTTCTTCAGCTGCTTTCATCTTTTCTTTCTTCATCTCTTCTTCTTTGTCCTGTTTCTTTGCTGAAACAGAAAGAAGATCGGACATAGCAGCAAAAGTTTCATCGTCTAGAGCAGCAAATTTTTCAACAGTTGCATCGGCAACTTCTGACTCAATACCGAGATCAAGGAGCGAAGCCTTTCTTTTCATCATAGCTTCTTTCTTCTTCATCTCTTCTTCTTTATTTTTGTATGCGGCAACAGCTTCTTCAAGCTCTTCTACGCTAGCCTGCATCTTTTTCATTTCTTCTTCTTTCTTCTTCTTTTCCTCGTCAGACATAGCCTGAGCTTCGGATAGCTGAGAAGCAAGAGTTTCGTTTGTGGCTTTCTCTTCGGCTAATGAAGTTTCGAGTTCACTAACACGATCTTTAAGTGAAGAAGCTAAAGTGTAAGCTTCTTTAACCGCATCACCACAACCGCTCATCGCTTCGACTTTATGTTGTAGATCAGCTATCTCTTTTTCTAAATTCATTGTATTTGTCTCCGTGTTCGAGGTACTTTCTTCAGTTACACCAGCTTTTATAAAAGCCGCATTTTTTTCTTCTTCATTTTTCTTGGTTAGAATTATACTATCCGGATTAGCCGGTTTGTCAACATATCCCTTACCAGAAAATGTTATATCCCTTAATACTCTACCAACCTTATAGCCTTCGTGTTCACCGAGCCCTCCATAGGCTCTAAGATGCTTGGTTAAGTAAGAAGTTTCTTCACTTCTTGCAACAACTTTAAACTCTCCAGTTTCGTTGTTGGTTAAGCCATAGTCGAAACCACGGAAGTAACATTCCATGCTCACATATTTTGTTCCGTTTTCAATTTCTTCAATAAGATTACTAGCTCTAGCAGCTAGCTCTGGATTGGAAAAACCACGATATATTACAGCTCCAGTTAATATATGAAATTTATCAGGAAGATTTTCGACAGGAGTAGATTCGTCTATAAGTATTCCATCTTCTGTAATCGGCCAGTTTTCAGTAATATGCCCTATAATGGTGGCCTCATCATGTTCCAGATTTGTTGGCTTATCCTCTGGAGTTTTTCTTGCAGCCCAGACCTCGTTTTTGTCAAAAATATCATCATTCTTGTTCCAAGAGGAAGTAACAAGAATAGATTGAACATAATATAAATCTTTATCATCTGCTGCTGCTATTGTTTTATTGTTAATATTACTCTTATTAATATTTGGTAATTTTGATGGCTCTAGTAAACACGCATAGGATACGCTAGCCTTGCTACTTAAAGCTTCTTCTAGTCCGTCTTGTTTTTCTTGTTCGTATATATTCATGCTTACTCCATATTGAAATTGTTTTATGAAATTATCCTACACCATCGGAAATAAATGAGGATTTTAATATTTTGGATTCTGTATTAGATACGGAGCCAAACTGTTTTTCAAAATTGCATAATTTATTGTATAGGTTTTTAACTTCCTTAGAATCTATTCTATCCATACAGGCAAGAATTTTATCTTCAGTAATATTTTCTAAAATGTTTAGTGATAATAATATTTTTGTTTTGGTTGCTTCTGCTTCTTTATATTCTGTAGAGGACAGGCTTCTCATGTTTTTCTTATTGAAAAATTCAAGAAAGTAAGGATTCATAATTTCATTAATCTTATCTTGAGCAGACATAGCCCAAAGATTGATAGCAGCACCAGTCTGTGGGGCAAATTCTTTTGTTTTTCTTTGTTGAGAATCTTTGCTGTTTTTTGGTCTACCCTCTCCAGAGACACCCGTAGGTTTATTTCCTTGCTGAGTTTTACTCTTGATGGCATCGTTTTTCATATCCATCAAACTCTTATCGCTATCTTTTCTTTCTTCAAGCTCCAAACCAATCTCGCTAGGAGCGGAGAGACCTGTCTGTAAAGCAATCTTCTTGAGATCTTTTTCAAATTCTGGATTATGATAAGGACCAGATTTCTCAACATATCTTTTTGCCTTACGATCTTTATTTTCTTTTTGTATTCTTGATTTCTCCATATCTGGATCAAACCCAAATGCGGTTTGCAATAATTCATCACTAATAATATTTCTATCTGCTAATTGAATAAGCAGTGCTTTTTCAGCTTCCTCATTACTTAAGTCCATCCTGTCAAATTCTATTTTTGCTGGATATCTAAAACCCATAGCTTTTTGAACTATCTCAATTTCTTTTTGCCAAAACTCCATCAACACTCTACGACCATATTGAAGTCTTTGAGTAAGTGTTTTGAGGCTAATAAAATTATTGGTAGTTCCAGCAGCTCCAAAAGTACCGGTAAGAGTAGGGGGAATACCCAATCCAGCATAAACACTATTAAGGTGAGGTTTGTATTTTTCTTCACCTAAAAATTGATGAACACTAGTTTTGCTTTCTATTAGTTCAATATCTGGACCCCAGACCAAATCCATTGTACCGCCGCCAACATTGTTCTGTAGAATAGAGGCTAACTTTGCTGTTGCAGCTTTAGTTGGTGCAATTTTATGCTCAAGATTTCCAAGCTTAAATATTCTAATATTCGATATAGCACCATCCAGAGCAGCTAAGTCAGCAAGCTTGAGTTTTTCTATCACGAATATATCATCCATAATAGAATAAATCATAGGATATGCCCAGATAGCCCAGTCATCTTTTTTGTAATTAAATACCAAAGTTTTTTCCGGATCCAAAACATATGGTTTTCTGGTAGTAGCAGCTTCTCTAATATTGTCTGGTAATTCTGCTACGATTTTTTTCTCATAATCATTTTTAGGATTATTAATAATTTTCCTTAATTGTCCTGGTATAGTAATGGCATAAATTTTTGTGCCAGAGAAAGATGAGAGAGGGCCTCCTACTACATCAACGTTAACAGGGTCAATAAAAGTATATCTCCAAGGAATAACCCTTTTTTCTGTTTTTAGAACATCTTGTGAGATAAGAATATCCGGAGAAGCTACGGATTTGTATAATTTATCTGTAACTTTTAGGCTGATTTTGGCGGTTTGTCGATTTAATACAACATTTCCTGTTCTATACAAATTATTTAAAAATCTTTCACTTCTCTCATAGCCGCTAACCTTGCTAAACCAATTTCTATAAAATCTTTCTATTCTTTTGTTTTTGTGAGATAGTCTGATTCCTTGAGAAGCAAAATCACCCATTAAATCTATTACATTTTTAACCAAGCCAACTCTGTGATATACAGAACTAGCAGACCTGAGTATATGCTTAAACTTTTCTGGTACTGCTTCATCTGGGCGAAAAACATCATAATCTTTTCTGGTTAATCCTGGGCGACCAGATACCCCCGTATCGAGATTAGAAAAATCAGTTCTATATCTAGAATGACCCGCTGTTTTTTGTATTCCGCTAAATTCTTCCAGAGATTTTGAAGCTTCTGTTAATGCTGTCTCTTTACTGCTTAGATCTTCACCCCAGGTTAAATAAGCTAATTCCTCGCCATCTATGGCATTTTGTATAACGTCACTTTTTGGATATTTTTTACTCATAATTGTATTATAATGGTATTGCATTGGTAATGCAAGTTATTACACCAATTATGTATTTAGGTACTGCCTATTTTCATACCAATGTCTAGAAGGTTGGCAAAAGCTCAGATATTTAATGTTTTTCTTATTTGCCCACCACAGCATAGATATTTCTTCCATTATATAGGCTATATTTCTTCGTGGGTCTGGCGCATTGGGGTATTGAAAGTCTGGGCCAAATGTATCCAATACTTTGTCTATTACAGAACGCATGTAATCTATTAATTCTTGCATTAATTCTTTATTGCATATTATTTGATTGGCATAAGGACATTTGGTGGTTTCGTCGTATTCTAGACCTGTGATTTTATTAATATTCTCTTGAACAAAATCTGAATTTTTGTAAAGATTTCTAAAGTGTTTTTGAAAATTTTTGTGCCACATATCTTGCTTAAGACCAGCGGTATTGCCGGCACAAATGGAAGTACAATACACTAGATTATGGCTTTTGTGTAAAATATCAAAATCAATATAATTATTAAGTTGGTCTATTTTAAAAGGGTTATATTTTTCGTTAAAAGAGGCCGTTAAGCAACCCCACACCTGTTTATTGTCGTCAAAAATATCATCCGCAAGAAAAATTCTCGATTCACCTATGGTGTTATGAGACCAGTGCGAATTTTTGTATTGTAGATTATTTAAATTATAGTGTTGAATATATTTTCTTTGTTGGTAATTATTCTTTGTCTGATCTGTATGTCCACATAAAGCTATATCTACTGTGTTAAGAACTTTTTTATAGAATAGTGTTTTTCTCAAAGCTGGTTTTGAGTCTCCTATGAAATGCACAATATTAGCGTCGATAAAAGATATATCAAAATTATAATAGTTATCTGGTAGAACTGTATAATTGAATTTTCTGTAGTCTGATGCTAGATTAAAGACATTCAACTTTTCTAGAACTAAATTAAAGACGCCTTGATCCCACCATTTTACACAATAAGCAATATTTTTTTCTAATATTTGAGTTGTGTAGTATGCCCATTTATTAATAATATTCCTGTCAATAGATCTAGTAAAATCGAAACCAAGGACTCCGGTGTTACAGTGTATGTCTGGATATTTTATTTTATGCTTGTATGGAATTTTGAATATCGTGTCTAAAATGGGATCATTAATATAGTTATTGTAGCCAAACTTTTTGGTATCAACACCAAGCTCTTTGATAATTAGCGGTTTATTTTTAATTGCGTCAAATAATTCTTTTAAGTTGCGAAGTAGTATAATATCAACATCTAAATACAAAATTTGTTTAACGTTGAATTTTCTTCTATTTTTATATATGTATTGGATGGCGTACGGTTTTAGAAACTGGAACGCTTGAGAATTGCTGGATAAATCGCTTGGAATGGTAGAATTTAAATCTACGGTATAAATTTTATTATTATAGTTTTTTACTGTATCTTTTATTTTTAGGTTATTTGGTTTAACTACAATTATAGTAGCATCACATAATGCGCATATAGATCTGATCGAATTAATAAAATAATTCATGTACGAATTATTTCCATTAAAAATAATAACAATAGCAGAATCAGATTGTATGTTTTCTCTTTTAGATAAAAGTAAGTCAGTTATGCAATACTTATTCATCTATATAACCCCAAGAAAGGATCGTCTCCATTAACTGAACTAGTAAACCAGTCTGGGCCTTTATACATATCACCCTCTTGTTTTTTTAGTGTTCTAAGATTGCCTCCAATCATATTGTAATCTAAGTCTGGTAAAGCCCTGTTTATTTGTCTGGCAATCATATTTGCAATTAATAGCGAGCTATATCTATCTTTTCTTAATCGTCCCTTTTTACCTTCTGGTAATTTTACCTCAGGAGTATCCCATCTGTCTCTAGCGTTTTGCCCAGTACTAGTTTGTGTCATTACTATAGTAGTTAATTCATTTTTAAGTTCCTCTATTTCCATGATGCAATCACTTAAATTGTCGTAAAGATTTTCAGACATGTCCGCTTCTAGTATGTCCTGGCCTTCTTGGGATAGAGATAATCCTAATGATAGTTGGTCATATCTGGGGAATAGAAGAGCTTTGTCCTCCATGTCTTTTCTAAGTCCATGGTTAGCCTGTGCTGTCCAATCAGCTTTAGCAAATTGCACTAATTCTAAAATATGTAAGCCTGCTTGATCGTCTGTATCTTTCGGTTTATCGTAGTCTATGATAGGCCATATTGGCTTTTCTCCTGGCTGTAATTTGATTGGGTCATGCAGAGCTTCTTCCACGGCTATACCACCACCCTGAGCATCCATGCCTATTCTCTCGCAAGGAAATACCTTCATTAGATCTCGTATTTTTCTGGCGCAAAATTTGTAAAAATCATGTTCTTCAGAGAGTCCTGCTTTTTGCCGTTCCTTGAAATTTGATCTATTGGTTGTCCAACAATAGACTACCCTGTTATGGGTAGGATGCATTTCTAAAATAACTATACTGAAGTTATCTTGCTCAGAAGCCGGGTCGATTCCGTAGATATATTTTTTGTCTGGATTACCATTCACCTTGGCGTCAAAAATTTCCTCACACACTGGATTATCATCAGAAACAACACAGCTTTCTATGAGACTTCTTTTGAAAAAACCATTACTATCCGCAGTAAAGCAAGCCGCATATTCCATGTTGTATATGCCGCTATGAATAGTAGCTCTGGCTCTGGCAATTTGTCTATCATCCATAAAGCCCTTTGGTATGAGTTCATATGGTATTCTGATAATAGAATAATCTTTCCAATTAAAGTTTTCTGGTACTTCTCCACCAAATAGTTCGGCTAAGGCGTGCTTATCTCCTTTAGTGTTAATAATCTGCTTATATCTATTCCAATACTGAGCAAAATGCTTGAATGCATAATCTGCCGTACCAGAAATAATAGCTTGATTACCGCTTTTCTTTTCAAGCTGTTCTAATTCTTCATTCCATAAGCCTGCTTCTTTCATAGCTTTTTTCTTTGCTTGAAGTTTTACATTCTGTATAGGACTGGCACTAACAGCCGCAAAACCCGCAACAACTGTTTCATATATATCAGGACTAATAGACGCAAATTCGTCTGCTATAATTATATGTGCTCTAAGACCTCTAATCTTACTGCCATCGCCCATAGGAATAGCCATAGCCCAGCTGTCGCCTAGTCTGAGAGTACATCTATCTACATCTCTTCTAGGACCATCATCATTACCACTAAAAATACTTCTTAATATAGGAGCGCTTCTCCATATGGTTTCCATGTATTCAAAAATAACTTTACTTTGTCTAAATGCAGCACCAACAATAACTATTTTTGTTCCTGGCACAAGCACCGCTTTCATGACTGCATATAGAGCAAGTGTGAAGCTTTTGCCAAAACCACGACTCGCAATAAACATAGGAAACGGACGATCCCAAAATTCTTGTAAAACAGCGACTTGGATTGGGTGTAATTCTATTCCTAATAATAATTTAGCTGTAGCGGCAAAATATTTGGGATTTTTTAGAATTCTTAATAGATGAGCATCTGGTTTTTCTATATCTTGCCTATTCCTATTGATCATCAAGTTTTCTGATATTTCAATTTTAGATAGATCGCCCAGACCTAGCCACGCATCATCATAAAGATTTTTTTTCGTATTCATAAATCCTTCTCATGATAGACATGGCTGCTTTTTCCGCTCCGGTAGCAGAATCACAAAACAATACAGGTATACCGTAAATAGTTAAGATATCTGATATATACTTAATAATATAGTTAGGAGAAATCCTTAGTTTGCTCCAAACCCTCCTTGGAATAGTCGAACCAACAGGAAAATTCATAACGTCAGAAAAATTAAATTCAAATATGATATACTTGTATTTATAAGACTGCATTCTAGTAAGAACATCCTTGAACCGTTTTTCAGACATATTATTTACAAACTCGGAGATAGACTGCTTTCTTTCTATACATAGAATATCTTGCATTCCATCTATAGAATAATCACCAGTATCCAGTTTTTCTACTGCTGTGGTGTGATGCTTAATTTTCCAGGGATTCTGTTCCCTAGTGTCTATAATAACAGTAAACTCATCCATTTTTACTAGCAACTATTCTTAAGAAGAATAATTCGTAATCGCTCTCCATGTTTTTGATTTGGTCGTGATGCTGTTTGCATAATGTAATTCCGTTGTTAATATTAAATCTTAATCCTGGAAAATCCACCCATCTTTTAATATGATGAGCATTTAATTTCCTGGTTTTTCCACAATTCGGCCATTGGCAGGTATGGTCGTCCCTCTGATACACCTGTTTTCTCCATTGGACATATTGTGGATCTTTAAAATTTCTCATGTTTCTTGTTCTAGGTTCTCTGGAATTAAGAATGGAGGATCTACGCCTCCGTCTTCGTACTGGTGCAATTCTGCCATATTTTTCTTAGCTTTTTCTGTTGCCATAGATATAATCTGCATCTCTTTACCTTCACGCTCTCGTAACTCCTCATCCTCTAACATTCTGATTAAACCTACCCAGCTGCTTTTACCATCTTCAATTCTTTTGATTCTCTGTTCTCTAGTAGCTTTAAGGTCCTTACTAATCTTTTGTTGTTCATTTAATAATTTTGTATACTCATTCGTATAACTAGCAATACTATTTCTTGCGAAACTTAACTGCGTTTCTAGATTGGTAAGTTTGGCGATATCTCTCTGATCTTCAGGCTTATCATATTCCTTATCTACTTTTACTTGTAATTTTTCTGTTTCAGCTATGTGTCTTTTTCTTTCCTTCATGCTTCTGTTAATAAGAATATCTATAGTAATAAACTGCTTAATTTGTAACTCTTCAGCCGGTAATACATCCTCACGAAACTGCTTAACTAAATTAATCCAGGTATTTTCAAAATATGTTAATTCGCCGCTCTCACTATCGAATTGCCTCACAATTTCCTGCCAAAAGCTTTTAGCATGAAGCTTGTTTTTTAGTGTGTCAAATTGCTCTTGATCTTCAGACTCTAGAATATTATTTTTTTGAATAAATTTCTCTATAGGAGCAACTGATCTATTTAAACTTTCTGCTATTTCTGGAATAGAAAGGGAGTGGAAGTTGTTCTTTATGAAATGTTGTTCTTCAAGGCTAAGCTGGCCTCTTTTCCTAGTGGTTTTTGCCATATTCTTTTATTACTTTTTCTGATTCCTGTTTAAGTAGTGCTGTTTCTTTCTTTTTTAGTTTTTCTCCATTTTGAGCCCTTAGAAATAGCTCTCTGGCTTCATTTGAGAGGTGTAGTTTAAGTATATTGACCATCTCCTGGTTAGATATATCATCTATTAGGCTGTCTCTGGATGGCGTTTTATTGGTGTCATATGTGTTAATATGCATAAGATCTTTTTTCTTTTCGTTCCTTATTTGCCATTTGCTATATAGTTCGCAGTCAAATTTATTATTATATTTACTGCAACCACTATCATACGCCATATCTCTCAAAGGACATGACTGGCAAGGGATATCTGGTCTTTTATAGTTATCTCTCTTGAAATTAAAGAGTCTGTTTCTAACATGAACCCATAAGAAATTCTCTAGTGGTCTTTTGTGGTCATATTTTTCCAGAGCTTCTATAGCGAAAACAGCGGCCTGCTGTTTCATGTCCTCTATTTCATGATATCCG
>Ga0255759_10005889_pt1 | contig 10411 bp, 10 predicted proteins | sample 101ome_20_FD_179959 | JGI IMG/M metagenome (GOLD analysis project Ga0255759, IMG submission 179959) | Coastal salt marsh microbial communities from the Groves Creek Marsh, Skidaway Island, Georgia - 101404AT metaG (version 2) | ecosystem: Environmental > Aquatic > Marine > Intertidal zone >...
GGACTGCCCTACTTCACTAATAAAATTTATTGTCCAGTTACTAACCTTAAAAAATGGATTGAAATTTCAAAAATCAAATCTGGGCCAATATTTAGACGTTTTTCTAAAGGACTAACTTTAACTGATAAAAGATTAACCGACCAATCTGTAGTTTTGTTAATGAAAGAATATTTAAATTTAGCAGGAATAGAAAACAAAAATTTTGCTGGCCACAGTTTAAGATCAGGTTTTGCAACGGTAGCGGCTGAGTCTGGTGCAGATGAAAGAAGTATTATGGCCATGACGGGTCACAAAACAACTCAAATGGTCAGGAGATATATTAAAGAAGCAAATATTTTTAAGAATAACGCATTAAATAAAATCAATTTGTAAGTTATTCAAAAGATCTATGTCATGCCTTTCATATTTTGTTTCAAAAGGTATCCATCTATCAATTTCATTAAATTTAATTTTAGGCATAACATCTATAATTTTTTTTTCAAAGCATGCACATAAATGAACTAAAAATCCAGCATGAAAGGATATTAATATTTCACAATTGTAAGCAATATAAATAAGATCTTCAATTTTAGTATCATAAACTGTTATTATATTATTTTTATTTTTATAATCATTTAAATATAAATTTTCATTATTCGATGTAACAATTATAGGATATTTTTTTGACAATTCTAAAATTTTATTTTTAAATATATTATAATAATTATTATAACCTTTCCATTTTTCATCAAGATGTACCAATATATATTTATCAAATAATTTGATATTTTCATTTTTATAGACTTTGCTAGATGGGAAATAATGTTTTTTATTTGAGAATTTTAAATTTTCGTATTTTAAAATTTCATAATACAAACTTAGATAATGAAATTTTTTGTTTTCTTGAATATTATAATTTTCATCACACTTAATATATTTATAAAAAAAATTATATAAAAAATTTGGTCTAAATGTTTTATATTGAAATCCCATTATAAATTTAGTTTTTATATATTGAAGTGAATATTTATTTTTTGCCTTTATAAAAATAGCTGTAAAAAATGACCATTTTGACCCGTCTAATTGTAATACAAAATCATATTCTTTATTTAATATGTCGTGATTTTTTTTAAAAAAACTTATAAAGCTACTCTTTAAATATATTTTATCAAAAAAGTCGTAAAATTTAGCTACACGTGAATTATATTCGGAACAAATTATATCGATGTTATATCCATGATCTTTAAGATTTTTGAATATACTAGAAATGTTAATTAAATCCCCTATCTTGTCTGTTTTAAAAATTAATATTTTCATATAAAGTTAAATTATAAATAGTTTTCAAACAAATAAAAATATTAATTATCAATGAGTAAATTTAATCAAAATGTAGCAGTTATAGGTTGTGGTTATTGGGGAACAATAATAGTAAACAATTTAAAAAAAATTGTTACAAAAAAAATATATATATTTGATAAAAACTTTGAAAAACTATTAAAATTAAAAAAAAAAATACCAAGTGTAATTTTAGTTAACAATTTAGATGAATTAATAAAAAATAAAAAAATAAATAATTTTTTTTTAATCACACCTCCCTCTGAAAATTTCAGTATTATCAAAAAATTAATTTATCATAAGAAAAATATTTTTATAGAAAAGCCAGGTTTATTAAAAAAAAAAAATTTTAATGAAATTATTAAATTAAATAAAAAAAATAAAAATATTATTATGATAGGATATATATATCTATTTAATAAAAATATTAGGATAATAAAAAAAATTATTAAAAATAAAAAATTAGGTAAAATATTATTTATCAAATCTTTGAGAGAGAATTTAGGTCCAATAAGAACAGATGTTGATTGTAATTTTGATTTAGCCTCGCATGATATAAGTATTTTAAAATATTTATTTGAAGATAAAATAAATATAAAAAGAGTTATCAAACATAAGATTTTAAATAAGAGAAATACAGATATATCTACAATAAACTCATACATAAAAAATATAAATATTGAAATAAAAACTAGTTGGCTAAATCCAGAAAAAATTAGAAAACTAATAATTATAGGTTCAAAAAAAATGTTGGTTTATAATGAAATGGAAGAAAGAAACAAAATATTGATTTATAATCAATATGCAAATTATCCAAAAATTAAAAAATTTAATAAAATAATATTTTCAAATGTACCCAAAATATACAAAGGATCTTTTAAATCTATAAAGTCTATTAAGAATGATCCATTAAAAGATGAGATAAATCATTTTTTTAAATGTATAAAATTAAATAAAAAACCGTTAACAGATATTTATTTTGGAAAAAATATTTTAGAAACTCTCTTAAAAATTAAAATTTGTTAATTGCATTAATTATTTTTTTTACCTCTTGCTTATTTAAATAGGGATCTATTGGCAAACTTACACATTGCTTAGAAAACAATTCAGCATTTTTAAATCTTGATTTTTTAAAAAAATTTTTAAGCGATTTATGTTGATTAATGGCTTTTGGATAATGAATTCCTGTTTGAATATTATTCTTGATCATATAATTCATAAATTTCTTTCTATTTTTCACTAAAACAATAAATTGATGAAAAACGGAATATTTAGAATTTTTTAAAGTTTTTATTTTTTTATTTTTTATTTTTTTAATATAAATATTTGCAATTTTACGTCTTAAATTATTATGTAGCTTTAAATATCTTATTTTTTCTTTTAAAACAGCTGCTTGAATAGTATCTAACCTATTATTATTTGCTATAATTTCATGATCATATTTTTGTTCACGCATTAAACCTAAGTTAGAAAGTCTAATAATTTTTTTATAAAAAATTTGAGAATTTGTAGTAATTATGCCGGCGTCACCATATGCGCCAAGATTTTTCCCTGGGTACAGACTAAAACAACTTATATGATTCTTCGAACCAACAAATTTTTTATTTAAGTATTGAGCCCCATGAGCTTGTGATGCATCATCTATTATAAAAACATTTTTATTTATTTTTATATTGTCAATCTCAATTACATTTCCATATAAATGGACAGGCAAAATTACTTTAGTTTTTTTTGTTATTTTATTTTTAAGTTTATTTAAATCCATGAGACCATTATTTAAATCTATATCTACTAATACTGGTGTTAAATTTGCGTTTAATATTGCATAAGCTGTTGATATATAGGTCATAGCAGGCATTATTACTTCAGATCCTTTTTTTAAATTTAAGCTTTTTAATGCAATTGTTAGTGCATCTGTACCATTTGAGCAGGCTATGGAATATTTACTATTTACTAAACTAGAGAATTTTTTTTCAAATAGCGTGACATCTGCCCCATTAATAAAATTTTTTTTTAAAACTACTTGCTTAATAGAGTTTAAAATTTTTTTATTAATTTTTTGATCTTGCTTACTTATATCGTAAAATTTAATTAATTTTTCCATTTTATTAAAATTTTTTTTAATCTTTTATTTTCTAATTCTAATTGTGATTTTGAAATTTTAAATTTTAATAATCCAATTTTATTTTTTTTAATTTTTTTTGCAGGAGATCCAATATAAACATAACCAGACGAACTTTTTAGTTTTTTAGTTATAATAGAGCCCATACCAAACATGCAGTAAGACCCTATAACTAAATTTTGATGAACACATGTATTTATACCAAATTGTGTATTTTTCATTACATAAACATTTCCTCCAAGTGTAACATTATTAGAAAAGATTACATTATTTTCTATATGGCAATCATGATCAATCGTAGTTGAGCTCATCAAATAACAGTTATTTTTTATCACTGTTTTTTTTTTTAATTTTGTAGGCAAGTTTACTCTGCAAAATTCTCTAAAAATATTATTTTTTCCTATAGAAATATTTCCATCTGAATTTTCTCTTGGGTGCTGTGCATTTTCACCGATAATCACATAGGGACCAATAATATTACCACTTCCAATTTTAACTTTTTTCCAATTAATTATTGAAGTTTTATGAATCAGGTTTCCTTTTATTTTTCTATAATCTTTCATTTGATCCATAGTCTTTTTTTAAATTTTAATTTTACATTCATTGTTTTTGAAATAATGTAATCAGCTATTATATTATTATTAAACAAGTAAAAATATTTCCTTTTTGCATTGGTACCAATTTTTTTTAGTAATTTGCTTTTACTCTTATAAAATTTAATTTTTTTTATAAGATCATCTATATTTTTATAAGTGATTATTTCATTTTTATTAAAAAAATCTTGATATTTTACTTTTTCGTCAATAAGAGTGGGCACCCCATTCCCCATTAATGATGCTATTCTATTACTTGAGCAATATTTTGAGGGTCCCCCTCTACTTAAATTAATAGCCATTTTGCATTTTTTTAAATCATCGTAGTATTCATAATTCCACTTGGGTTGTTGATCGTTAAAACCGAGAAAATTAAAATTAATATTATTTCCTGACTTTTTAATTAAAGTTTTAACAAAATCTGATCGTTCATCAGGTTTAGATTTCAATTTACCAAAATTGACACCATGACTTACAGCAAAAAAAACATCTTTATTTTTTTTTAATAATGAAAAATTATTATTTTCTATATTTTCATCCACAGGTATTGGTAAGAAGAATAATTTATTTTTTTTAATTTTTGTTTTTATAATATCAGAAGCGGTGGTTATAAAATAAGTATCAATTAAATCATGATTTTTTTCCAATAATTCAATATTTTTTTTAAATGATGGGTCACCTTCCATTACATGATCTTCATACCAAATCGAGATTTTTGAATTTTTTTTTAATTTAATTAATAAAGATCTATCTAATATATTGTTATGACCTAGTAAAATCATATCGGGTTTATAATTTTTATAAATTTTTTCTATTTTTTCATTCAAATTCTTTCTTATTAAATCCAGATTAAGTCTATAGTCAAAATTTATAACATCATGACCATTTCTTATTAAACCGTTAGTAATTTTTTTTGCTATAGATAAATTGAATGTTCTATGATCAGTCTTTTCACCAAATGTTGAAATATGTAAAATTTTAAATTTATTTAAATTGTTATAAAAATTTATTTTTTTATTAAAGTAAGTATTGTCAAGCTTGTGAACATTTTCTAACCGTAAATGAATAGGATTTTTTAAGTTTTGATTTTGTATTTTTTTTAAAAAATTCTTATTTTTAATTAATTTAGTTATCATTTTAGTTAAATTTTCTTCATTATTTTTTTTTAATATTAAATTGTTTTTAAATGTTTCTTGCAAACCACCAGAAATAGATGTTATCACAGCACATCCTTTTGATGCGCTTTCCATAGCTGTTCTACCAAAGGGTTCTTCCCAAGTTGGTATTACTATAGAGATTGCTGCTTTTTTATATTTTTTTAATAATTCTTTATGTTCTATCCAATTTTGTAATTTAAATCTTTTGTGGTGAAAACTATATTTTTCTCTTGGTTCATTTCCATATACCTCTACATTCCAATCTTTAAATTTATTTAATATTTTTGAAATAGATTTTAAAAAAATATCATATCCTTTAAGTTTATTTAATTTTCCAGAAAAAATAATTACTTTATCTTTTTTTGGAAATTTTTTCTCTTTTATGACAGAGTTGTATACCACATCTACATTGTTTTGGTGGTCAGTTTCAATATTTTTATAAAAGATTTTTTTTAAAAAATTACTTACAAAAAATATATTTTCACAATTTTTAAGTAAATATTTTTTTTCAGTAGAGCTTCTACTTGATCTTAAATTGTTAGGATCATTATGAAATATTAATGTTATTTTTATATTTGGATTTTTTTTTAATAATAAAACTGCATATTCTGGTCTATTATGAATTTCAACTGAATTGATATTTTTTAATTTTATTTTCTGCGAAATCTCTTTTATATAAAATTTATTTGTAAAATATTTAGTTTTTATATTTATTGGTATTAAATTTTTATTTGATAAATAAGTTTCATTTGGTGAGGATTTTTTAGAACAGAAAATGGAAATATTTTTTCTAAATTTTGTTGTATTTAAATAATCATTTACCCAAATAGATACTGCACCAGAATTTTCATTTGTGAAATTTTCTTTTAAGGGTAAAATAATTGCATGTTTAATCATTGATTTTGAAAATTTTATTAAAATTATCAGTTGTTATATTGGCTATTTTATTAACATCAATCTTTTTAATTTCAGATAATTTATTTAGTACAAAAATTAAATTCTCAGGATAATTTGTTTTACCTCTGTAAGGGTGTGGACTCAAATATGGAGAATCTGTCTCTATTAATATGTTTTCTAAAGGAACATAATTAGCTGCTTCACAAATATCTTTTGCATTTTTAAAAGTTATAATTCCGCTGAAAGAAATGTAGCAATTTAGTTCAAGAAATTTTTTTGCCTGTCTTTTATCACCTGTAAAACAGTGAATAATAGTATTTGGGTTTAAATAATTTTTAATTACTGTGTAAGTTTCTTCAAAAGCATCTCTAGTATGAATAATGACAGGTTTTTGTTTTTTTATTGAAAAATCAATTTGTTTTTCAAAAGCTTGAATTTGTTCACTTTTATGTTTTGAGTTTTTAAAGAAATCCAATCCAATTTCTCCAATCGCATCAATATTTTGGTTGTCAAATAAAGAGAGGACTTTGTTAATTTCATCAAGATAATTTTTATCAATATGATTAGGGTGCAAACCAATTGAGATTAAAACATTTTTTTTAAACTTATTTTTAATTAATATATTTTTTTTAGAGGAATTATAATCAATTCCTATGGACAAAAGTTTTTCAATATTTTTTTCTTTCGCTTGTAATAAAATTTTATTTAAATCTTTATCATAAATTTCAGAATTAAGATGACAATGAGAATCTACAAGCATAAAATTTTTTAGTTTTTTCTTGAAAATAATATTTGATATTGAGTTTCAAAAATTTTTAAAAATCCTTTTTGTAAAAGATATTGTATGGATAAATTTGTTTTTAAACCTACATCATCTAGTAAAACTAATGAATTATCGTGAAGCTTGTTTATGGATACTTTAATTTCTTTTAATTGGTGTTTAGATGCTGCAATTTCATCATGGCCATCTAAAGAATCTAGATAAAGCAAATCAATCTTATTTGAAAAATTATTTAAGAAATTAATACTGTCATCAATATAATAAGAAATAAATTTTTTAAATTTTTTCGTAAATTTTTTTGCACTTACAATATTTTCTTTTGAAATATCACAAGTATACAAATGTCCATTGTTATTTTTGGCATATTCTGAAAAAATTATTGTACTCATTCCATCTTTCCAGTTTAACTTTCTAAAAAAAAAAAATTTTATTTTTCCTCTTGAAGTGCCTGTTTCAACAATATTTTTTAAATTTCTTTTTAACGCCTCTTTTAAAGTAAATTCAAATGACTCGTATCTAATATTTTTTTTATTATTATATTTTTTTAAAAACTCAATTGACATAAATATTATTATTTATATTTTTTAAAAAGTATTTTTTGACTTTCTAAATTTATATCCTTTTTTATCTCTTTATTTAAGAGTTCTATCTTTATATCTTTTTCTTCAATTCTAATATTATTTAAAAAAGTAAGACTTTTATTTGGCATTATTGGATAGAGTAAAATAAAAATGTTTTTTAAAGATATTAATGATGAATACAAGATATTATTTATATTTTGTTTAGAATTTATTTTTTTATTCCACGGTTGATTGTCATTTACATATTTATTAACCAAAGATGAATATGCATGTATTTCTTTTACATAATTGTGAATTTCATATTTTTTAATTAATCTTTTAAATTTATTTTGATCCACTAATAAATTTGCATTTATGGAGTGATTATCGCTAATTTCTGGCAATTTTGAATTGCAGTCATTATTTATTAAAGTTACTATTCTATTAAGCAAATTTCCAACATTATTAGCCAAGTCATTAATGCATAATTTTAAATTATCTTCATTAATTTTTCCGTCCAAACCAAAAATAACTTCTTTCATCAAGTAATATCTAATTTCATCAGATCCATATTTGGAAATGAGATCTATCGGGTCTAAAATATTACCTTTTGATTTTGACATTTTTTCTTCTCCAGACAAAATCCAACCGTGTCCAAATACTTGTTTAGGCAGTGGTAATTTTGCAGCCATTAAAAATGCAGGCCAATAAACAGCGTGGAATCTCAAAATATCTTTTCCTATAATATGCACATCTGCAGGCCAAAAATTATTATGATTATTAAAATAATCAGTCGCGCTTATATAATTAGTTAAAGCGTCTAACCATACATACATTACATGTTTTTTGTTTTTCGGTACTGGAACACCCCAATTAAAAGTAGTTCTGGAAACTGATAAATCTTTTAATCCATTTGAAACAAAACTTATGACTTCATTTCTTCTGCTTTCAGGTTGTATGAAATCAGGATTTTCATCATAAAACTTAAGTAAAGGCTTTTCCCATTCTGAAAGTTTAAAAAAAAAACTTTCTTCCTCCATCCAATCAACGGCGCTTCCACTCAATTTAGATTTTTTTATTCCGTTTTCTTCTTCAATTTCATCTTCGGTGTAATATGACTCGTCTGAAACAGAATACCAGCCGGCATATTTTGAAAGATAAAGTTGATCATTTTTCTCAAGGATAGACCATAATTTTTGAACAGTTTCTTTGTGTCTTGTTTCTGTTGTTCTTATAAAATCTGTATTACTCAAATTTAGTGTTTTGGTTAATTCTAAAAATGTTTTAGAAATTTCATCGCAGAATTCTTGGGGATTTTTTTTTGAATTTTCAGCTGCTTTTTGTATTTTTAATCCATGCTCGTCTGTTCCTGTTAAAAAACTAACATCAAAATCTTCTATTTTTTTAAATCTAGCAATTACATCTGAGGCTATACTTGAATAAGCATGCCCCATATGAGGTTTAGCTGAAGGATAGTAAATAGGTGTGGTAATATAAAATTTTTTATTCATTTACTGATATTTTTTTATTATATTTTTAATATCATTATTTAGGAACAAATTTAATTTAAGATTTTTTAAAATTTTATTATTATTTAATAAAGGCTTATCCAATATTTTAGAGGAAAATATTTTATAAAATAAAATTTCGTCATTTTTCTTTATTTCATATAAATCAGGATTTAATTCAAATAGTTTTTTTCTTATAAAATTGCCAGGTGTATCTTTATTAATATTATCGTAATCCATATTTTCAATATTGTAAGAATTAATAAAATTTACGAAAATATCCTCATAATAACTTGTTTTTAAAAAAATTTTTTTTATAAAAAATCTAGATTCAAGTGTTTCAATTCTTTTATCAAAAGTATTTGAAGTGAAAATAAAATAAAGATTGCTCTTTTGTTCTTCTGTGAGCTTTAACAATGAATTTACTGAATTATCATTTAAAAAATTATAATTTTTTAAAACTATATATTTGGGTTTATTGTCAAGAAACTTATATTTACAAAAATCTTTAATTTTATTTATATCCTCAAGTTTATATTCTTTTTGCGTATCTTTTTTTTTTAAAATTAAAACATTTAAATTTTTGTTTAAACTTTCTTCTATATTCATTTTTTTTCTACCAATAAATAAATTCACCAAATGTAGAGCAAGCGTATATTTTCCAATTCCTTCAGAACCAGTTAACATCAATGTTTTGGGTAAAATATTTTTTTTATATAAATCTAAAAAAAAATTTATCTCTTTATCGTATCCAATAATTTTATCTGATATTTTTAATAACATTTTTTTTAATTAATTGTTTTTTAATTTCACTGTGAATTTCATTCATAGATTTTGTACCATCAACTTTAATAATTCTATTGTATTTTTTTGTTAATTTTAGGAAACTATTTCTTAATTTATTAAGTTTAAATGAATTATATTTGTCAAATCTGTCTCTTTTTTTTCTTTTGGAGAGTCTTTTTTTTGCAACGTCAGATGGAATATCTATAAAAAAAGTAATTTTTGGAAGTATTTTATTATCAATTTTTCTTTGAATTAAATTAATAAATTTTAAACTAAAATTTTGCTCATAATGTTGGTACACATAAGTTGAATCTATGTACCTATCACACAATACAACATATCCCTTCTTTAAATATCCATAAATTTTTTTAAAATGATTTGATCTTGAAGCAAAAATTAATAATAACTCGGTTAAACTATCTTCATTGTTTTTCAATCCATTAATGATTAATTTTCTAATTTTCTCAGATAAAAAAGTTCCACCAGGTTCTCTAGTTTTAATGCATTTTATTCTATTTTTTTTTAATTTAAGATAAATTTTATTTATTTGAGTAGACTTGCCAGACCCCTCTATTCCCTCAAACGTAATTAGGGAGCCTTTTATTATCCCCATATGAAATAGCTAATTGAATTTAAAAATCTTATTAAAAAATTTTCTTTATTGGTATCAATGCTAGAATATAAAGTTTCCTC
>Ga0255759_10005903_pt1 | contig 10398 bp, 7 predicted proteins | sample 101ome_20_FD_179959 | JGI IMG/M metagenome (GOLD analysis project Ga0255759, IMG submission 179959) | Coastal salt marsh microbial communities from the Groves Creek Marsh, Skidaway Island, Georgia - 101404AT metaG (version 2) | ecosystem: Environmental > Aquatic > Marine > Intertidal zone > Salt...
GCAGTGGGTTCATAAACCTCGCCACAGGTATCTTCCACTTGATGGGATCCACGTCTGTAATCCCAAGCAAGTAACACACTAGACTACTGCCCGCCGATCCACGTGTCATGTGTTTGATATCGGTGGTAAGATCTATAATGTCACAAATTTGTAGGAAGTATTCTGTGAAGCGAAGTTTGAGTATTAGTTCAAACTCTTCAGCAAGTCTCTCTTGATATTGTTGTTCCTTTGGAACTGGCCTTTTAAATCTGTCATAAAGCCTTTGTATATTTTCTAAATCTGTATTCATGTTAGCCTCTTGTAGTCTAAATATTTTGCCTAGCGTTTTTAAACGCAAGTTATTTAGTTTTTTAAAGGACCTACAAATTTAAATTTTGATGTATCAATAGGGGTATCGTTTTCTATCCAATCGGTTATTTGTTCATACATGACACGATGATTTGGTTCTTGAAAGTGATTTGGTCTCCAATCAACTCCTTGGCCGTAAACGCTTTTTCCACAATCACGTATTGTAAGGTCATTTAATCCTTCTTTTACAAAATAAAAATTATCTCTATGTGACATAGGTATTAGATTAAAAAACTTCTCACCACCAATTGGCCAAAACAATACACGTTTAAAATACTGTGCGTATTCATTTATAATACTATAATACATACAACTTTGATTTATTTGCCAATCAACATCCATATACCACTGTATTGCTTGTTTTGCAAACAAGTTTGATACATGTCTACGGCTACCTTCAGCATGATCAAATATATGCACTGCTTCGCCTGGATCTTTATAACAACTTAAATCTAATCTACAAGGATCACTGCATATAAAAATTAAACTGGTATCATAACAATGTTTTAATGTAGTTATTTGTGGTTGTAACCAACGATGCAACATTTTCAAACTATACATAGGTCCGCTGCCTGCAACTGCTTGATTAAAAACATCATAGTTTTTGTTTAATTCATTTAACCAAGTAAAGCCCTTATATTCTTTCCAAGTAGTGTCAAATGTATTCCATTTAGGAGCAGCAAAACTGTCTCCAAATATAGCAACTCTATCCATTACCTAAATTGCCTAAAAACTGTCTCAGTGCTGTGCTGTCTGCTTCTGCTTTGATTTTGCCCACAGTATCACCTTCGCTTGGATCTTGTTTTTCAACTGCTGGCGATCCGTTGCCACGTTTGATTTGATCAAACACTGTACTCTTACGTTTCTGGAACTCTTGATATTCTTCATCCTCACCCAAGTCACGTATGCGCAAACTGTCTACATCAAACTCCAAATCAATCTTTTGTCCTACACCCGAACTACTTCTAGTTTTCATCAGCTGTATCTGATAGCGTCCACGCTCACGCATTGCTCTACTTGTAAAGATACCAATCAAGTTATCTGCTGTATTGATCTTTGAAATACCACCCGAGATGTGACTGTGATCAAATTCAATCTCCTCTACCGAACTTCTGTTCAACTGCGATGCTGTAACAAACACAGTGTTCAGTTCCATAGCCAAGTTACGCAGTTCTTCTGACACATATTTGTCTTTAACAAACAAGTTCTCTGCTGAAATTTTTACAGCGTTTGGATGCATCAAGTCCAAGTAGTCTACTAGTACAACATCAAGTTTGCGTCCTGTTTTGATCTCATACTCTTTGATATATGCTCTCAAGTCGTTTGCGTTCTTACCAGTTGGCATATACTTGACTTGGAATGCACCCGACTTCTTGCCAATCATTTTGACTTTCATTTCAACGTCATCAATGCTTTTGAAAATATCACGACTTGCAATGTCTGTTGTCATACTGTCAATACGCATACTAACCAATGCTTCACTAAGTTCGAATGTTAGATACAACACGTTCATACCTTGCAAACACCAGTTCACACCCATGTTTGCTAAGAACAAACTCTTACCCGAACCTGATCCGCCTGCAAAGATGTTTAGTTCGCCTCTATTGAATCCACCAAACAGTTTCTTATCCAGTGCTGGCCAGCCTGTGCTTACTTGTCCGTTTTTATCTTTGATGCCTTCTAGTCTGCTACGTGGATCAGCAAAGTAGTCTGTGCCCAAGTCCTTTTGTAATCCAATCTGTACAGCCTGTTTAACCAAATCCTCACACGCACCATATTGACCTTTTTCCAACAAGTCTGCACTTTTTAAGATAGCGGATTCTAGTGCTTTGTGTTTGCTAAATGTTTCAAAATCTTGCAATAACCAGTCATAATGATTCTCTTGTAGTTGTCCTGGATCTTTCAAGTTGCTGTCAGTTGCAGCATTGACCATATCAAACGTTGGAAGTGCATTATGTTCTTCCACATAGTCCTTGATAAACTTTGCTGGTTCTGCTAAACGTCTATCAAATGTACCTGGATCAAACACACCTTGACAGCGCACAAAACTTTCTGCGTCTGTCATAAACATTTCTAAATATACTTTTTGGATATCATATCCATAATCAGTGTTCTGTCTTGTTGCCATCTCTTACGTGCCTTACGTTTGTTGTTGTCTTTAGACTACCACAGTTTTTACAATAATGTATTGTAACACAATATGTATGTGTGTCAACATCAATATAATCTGTGTGCATTTCAGGTATTACTTTTTTGCAGCAGCCTTGCAATGTACTCGTACTCCATAGTGTTTTTCAAATGCTACTGCGTCCTCTACAGTATTTACAATAGGTTTGCCTTTGATGTTTAGGCTGGTGTTTAGCAGTATAGGGCATCCTGTTTCTTCATACCAGCGTTCTAGCAGTTTTCTAAAGCCCACGCTTTGATCTGCAGAAACTGTCTGTACCCTAGAGGTGCCGTCCCCGTGGACGATTGCAGGTAGTCCAGGATCCGTGCAAGTCGCAGTGTATTGCATAAAGGGTCCTGTGGGTCCTTCGAAATAATCGTGGGCATGTTCGGCAAGGACCGCTGGGGCGAAGGGTCTGAAAAGCTGTCTCTGTTTGATTTCATTGACTCGGTCTTTGATGTCTGTGCCTCGAGGGTCTGCAAGTAAGGAGCGGTGTCCAAAAGCTCTAGGTCCGAACTCTGCACGTCCATTGGCAACGCCGCAAATGCCAGTAGTAAGCAACTCATGTAATACTTCTTCAACTGGATATTCTCCTTCTATGTTGTAGCCTGTGTACATGTGTGGCATAGGCATATGTTGTTTTTTATGTGCAAGCACTGCACCCACTGCACTTCCTGCATCACCCGGGTTGGGCATAATGTACATGTCGTTCCAATCTGACTTTATTTTGCCGTTGGCCGAACAGTTTAATGCACACCCTCCCATTAAAATCAAGTTACCCGAAGGTGATTTCCATCTAGCCCAGTTACTTATGATCTTCAAAATATATTGATAAACTGCCTGGGTGGCTGCTGCAATGTCAAAAAAGTCTTGCATTGTTTGTAAATCTGGTCTCCACCACAAGCACCCTCTATGTAAGTTATGTTTTAACTTGATACGTGGCTTGTCGTTGAATATGTTTAACAGGTTTTCTTCTGGTGGCAAATGGAAAAAATCAGTGAGGATATCGTTGAACAAGCGTAGGGGGTCACCATACGCTGCCATGCCCATGAGGATATATTCATCTTCTTGCGGCTTTAGTCCTATTCTTTGAGTGAGCGCCGAATACCAGAGACCGATCGAATGTGGGTACTGTTGTGAATATATTCTCCGGAGACCTTTTTCTTGGTCTGCGTTCCAGATAGTGAGTGTATCAAACTCTCCAATGCTGTCGATAACAACAATGCTGGCGTCAGTAAAAGGCGAAGTATAATAGCCGGCAGCAGCATGGGCAAGATGATGATCAGTATACCTAATAGGAGCACGTATACCATAAGATCGAAGATACTTACCGATATTGTTTTTACCCAAGTATTTGAACCCTTGCCCTGCTCTAAGTTGTCTAAGAGTTTTGACAAAGGGTCTTTCATACCAAATAATTTCATCTGGTTCTCCCCAAAGTTTAGCGTATTCTATTAATTTATCATTTAAATGCGCATCGTTTTTTATGCCACTAAAGCGTTCACTGTGACTGGCAAATTCAAGTCCATCATCAGTAAACACTGCTAGAGCAGCATCGTGACTGTTCGCACTTATTCCCCATGTTACCATTCAGAATCAATCGCCATCTGCATTAGTTTTTGTGGAAGGCTACATACCCAAATATATGGCGCCCAAAACAGTGTATTATAAATTACAAGTTCAGTCATGTTCTTTTCTCCTATGAACCATATCCCAATAATCGTCATTGTCCATTGCTGGACGTTTTGCTACTTCTACTTCCTGTGCAATTCTACGTTTACGTGCTTGTCTAATACCCCACCAGAAGTATAGTCGCCAAAATAGTTTTGTATCCATTAGCCATTTCTTCATTTGTAAATAAAAGGATCCTGTTTGCGTAGTTCTTTCAAACGTTTTCTAAAACGTATTTCATCTCTAATCTTTGTATATGGCCAAATAAGTATGCGCCAAATTTGTTTTAGGTAAACCATTTTTTTGCCTTCAACCTTATCTTTAATGGGCTGCTTTCAGCAGCACTTGCAATACTGTACAGTGTATATAGTCTTCCGTGTCTTGCAACACAATCGCCTATATCATTGATATCCCCATCCCAATCAGGCATGCTGACATGCCAGCCTCTATCGATAGCCTGCTCTACTAACTTGCTTCCGGCTTTATCTCTATCAGGAACAACATATATATCCTTTCCTAATCTATTCAACAACAATGCTTGAGCATCACCAATGTCACTGCCTGTCAATGCACAGCCTTCTATATGTAATGCATCAATAGGACCTTCACAAAGTATTGTAAACACTTTGTTGTGGCCTTGTTCATCTAATCCATACACAAAGCCAGGTTGTGAGTCAGTTAGGTACTTTGGTTTGCTTTCCCCTACTGTACGGGCTGTATATCCTACTATACGCCCCTCGTAGTAGAAAGGAATAATCAATCTTTCTCTGTATCCTAATTGCGGTGACCAATAGTAATCTGTATCATCTAAGTTGAGATTACGTGCTGCCATATATTCTAATACTGCCATACTGTGCTTGTCAAAGTTTTCTATATCAGCAATACGCACACTGTCTTCTGGCAAATGTACTGTACCAAATGTAGGCAACTCTACTTGATGCTTTTGTACTTCTACACCTTCGTTTTCACGCATAACATCCAATGCAAGTTTTGTAATATCTGCGTCTGGTGCATTCAACCATTCTAACAGTTTCTTAAACTTGTAACTTAGATTACGTCCTGGTTGCCAACTTGCTTTGAATCCGCAGTTGAAGCAATGGTAACTTACATTTTCACCTTCGTATATAACACCGCCTCTACCTCTAGTGTCTGCATTTTCGTTGTTATGCACACAGCAAGGAGCATTGAAACTGGTCCACCCACTGGGTGTAGTTTTACGCTTTGCAGGCAAGTATAAGGCCAAGATATCAGATACGATGCTCATGCAATTATATTAGCATCGTATCTTTATATTGTCAAGTTTAAACTATAGATGAAAGTGCTACACGTTTCCAACTACCGCCAGGTGTTTTTACATATATGTAATCGTTGTCAAAGCGGATTTCGCCTTCGTCGCCCGGATCACTACCTGCAGCAGGTGCGCTACCTGCTGTTGCTACAATAGTACCACGAATGGTTGTAGCATAGATATCTCCGTCAACATCAACTTTACCTTGTGTAGGAATTTTACCAAAACCAACTTTATCAAGACCAGCATCTGCAAAGATAAGAGTAGGATCTGCTGCACCTTGCATAAAGAAGTCTACGTTTAAATTTGCGCCTGGATTGATTTCAAATCCGCTTTTGCCTAGTGAACTACCTTTGATTTCAAATATTTGTACACTAGATCCGCCAACTCTACTAAACCAGTTTATTTCACTGTTGTCTGCAAATCCATCTGCACCAGTTTTAAATTCTATCTTTGCATATTCAGTTGTGCCTGTAGTAGCAATTATGTTACCAAATGTTTCGTTATTACCACTTACAGTTTTTTCTATTACAATGTTGTTACCACTATCTACTTTGAGTGTACCTGTAACTGTTGTATTGCCAGTATTTGCGATATTGCCAGTAATATCAATATTACCTTCACCTGTTATATCAGCACTGTTTAAATCTAAGTTACCACCTAGCTGCGGTGTAGTATCCTCAACTACTGCTGTAATGTTCTCGCCAACACCAATGTTTAAAAGGTTACTACCGTCAATAGCAGGTAACGCACCTGATAAGTTTACTGCTGGAATAGTGCCATTTACACCATCTACTAATAATGTGCTATCATCTGCAAATACACTACCTGTAAGATCGCCATCTAATTTAATATCTTGTGTAAGATGGTGCGCCCACACATAAACATCAGCGTTGACTGAAGGTTCTAATAGATTAGATAATGTATTGCTACCAAGGTTTAAAACGGTTACTTCAATAATGTCTACTTCGCCCGGAGTTCCTTTAACTGGAGCCTCGCCATTTACCCATTGTAAATTTGGAGCAAATCCGTTTATAAGAATATCAGTACAGATACTGCTTCTACCTTCGGTTTCGTTGTTTATCATTATAGTAAAGTTACCAAAAGTATTTGCGTTTAAAGAACATTCTTCAAAGTTTGCTACAAAGTTATGATCGGTATCTGAATGATAAAAGTTTGGACCGTTTCCTAAATTTCCAGTGTGTGCGATTGTATCGCCATCATTACCTGTTAGTGTTCCAAACGTGTTAAAATTATTTTGTAATGTGCTTCTTAAACGGATACCTGGCATATTTAAACTAGCACTCAATTCAGTGGTGCCTGTCCATCCTGTACCTGCTTGATAGGTTAAGATATCACCCGGAGAAGGAGATGCTTCATCTACATCACTTAAATCGTTTAGTTCAACAACTGCTGGAGCACCTGCTTCCCAATTACCCGTGCCTGAGTTATAAGAAAGCACACTTCCATCGGCTACTGCTGATACATCAACATCCGATAGTGATCCAATTGCTTCTGCGGTGATATTGGAGATAAATGCAGTGGTAGTATTGTCATAATTAGATAGATCGTTATCAACATCCATTGTGATATCGTCGCCGGCAACAGTAAGTGTTAAGTTTGTACCAGCAGCTAGTACAACAGTATCTGTGCTTGCATCACTGCCTGTTAATGTGATGTCTGCGTCTGCTCCTACTTGGGCAACACTAATAGTGTATGTTGTGTTATCATCACTCACATCACCAGGTGTAAAGTATGCTAAACTGTTCCACGCAGTTGCACCGTCACCTATTTTCATGTAACCTGTGTCGGTTTCATACCCCATTTCACCGTCACTTAATACAGTATTGGCACTAGTCCAATTTGCTGCTGTATCTCTTCTAACCTGTATCTTTGTAGCCATTATGCGCCACCTCCGTCTAATTCTAGATCACCACTTGTATATATCGATGTTGCCGTACCTCCGTCAACCAAATAGACATCATTACCGTTAGTGCCATTTACCCATTGGCTTGTAGCACTATCATAAACCAATGCTTGGCCGTCTGCTATACTTGTCAAAGTTACATCAGTTAAACTGCCAATGCTTTCGTTTGTAATGTCTAATAAGTATGCCTGCAAATCACTTATTTGTGATTCTGTAATACTTAATGCTGCTTGGTGTTGTGTTACACTCGATTGTGTAATATTTACATCAGGAACGTTTGCCCACGTCACTGCTGCTGTTAAGTCGTTTGTTTCAGTTGTCAAGTATGCTTGTAAATCACTAATTTGTGATTCTGTGATACTCAATGCTGCTTGGTGTTGTGTTACACTGCTTTGCGTTATGTTAGCATCTGGTACATCTGCCCAAGTAACCACACTTGATAAATCGTTTGTTTCTGCTGTTAGGTATGTTGCAGTATCATAACTCCAATTGCCTGCACCGTCATTAACTAAAAATCCTGTACCATTTATAATATTAGCAGTTGTGTGTGCGCTGAATACTGGATCAGTTTCTGTAGTCAAGTACGAGCTTAAATCAGGACCATTGATAGTAATATTGCCTTCTGCGTCACTTGCAGTTGTAATATTTGTGCCTCCTAGTATTAGGAAACTTTCATCTGAATTTATTTCTCTAAGAGTACTGTCATCTGCACCAATACTGATTCTAAATATATCGTGCAACACTGGACTAAAGTCAATATCAAATGTGCTGCCGTCATCTCTTGTGAATGTGCAGATTCTTGTTGTAGGTTCCATAACACCACTAACAATTCTTGCTAAGTTAGTATCGTCTAAATACAAACTTAAATCAATATCTGTATCTACACCATCTTCGTCTGTGTAGGTTAATACGTTTGCTGCGATACTTAAACTAGTTGTTGTTTCAACTGCTGGTGTAAATGTTAATGTAGCTGTTGCGCCATCGTACGAAAGTCCACCGCCACCACTTGCTGGGTTGTCTGGACCGATAGTGATGTCTGCTACTGTGCTACCACTGCTGACATTGTATGTGGTAGTATTCCAATTTGCAACACCGTCACCTACTTTGATTTTGCCTGTGTCTGTTTCTAGACCAAGTTCGCCTTCTAGTAGTACAGGATTAGCACTTGTCCATTGTGCGGCTGTGCCTCTTCTAAGTTGAATTCTTGCCATTATGGAGCTCCTCCATCAAGTATCAATTCAGTACCTCCTGTGAAAATTTCTGGTGCCACACTCAAGTTTTGCCATTCACCTGCGCCACTGTCGTATGCAAACAATTGATTGTTTGCCAATGTGCCTGTGTTAATATTTACAGTATCAATACCATTTAATCCAAAGTTGTTGATTGTAGTACTACTAAAGTCAATGTTTATTCCACCAAAGTTGATTGTAACGCTGTTATCGAAACTGATGTTTTGACTTGCATCAATAATCATTGCATTGTTAATTGTTGTAGTGTTACTGTTATCAACATTCATTACACTAACGCTGTTGTTTGTAATGTCAAAACTGTTTGAAACAAAACTAAAGTTGTTGCTGTTATCAACGTTCATAACATTTACACTGTTGTTTGTAATGTCAAAACTGTTACTGTTGAATGTTAAATTGTTGCTGTTATCAACGTTCATAATACTGACGCTATTGTTAGTAATATCAAAACTCTGACTTACAATACTTACGTTATTGCTGTTGTCAATTGTTACGTTGTTGCTGTTATCAATATTGAAAACACTCAATGAATTATTGGTAATGTTATAACTGTTGCTGGTAAATGAAACATTGTTACTGTTATCAATGTTTAGTACATTTACACTGTTATTTGTAATATCATATGAATTTGAAATAAATGCAATATTGTTACTGTTGTCTATTGACAAAGAATTTATAGTGTTGTTTGTAATCAAATATGAATTACTTGTAACACTCCAATTAAAACTATTGTCAATATTTAAAACATTGTACTGTGTATCAACGTCAAGCACTGTTTGATTAATTTGTATATCAAAGTTTTGTGCTGTAATATTTACACTGTTGTCAAATGCAATATCAAATATATTAATATCGTTGTTGGTAATATCAAAACTTACATTTGTAAATGATACGTTATTGCTGTTATCAATTAACAAGTTGTTGTTCAAATTAAACACACTATTGTCAATTGTAATATTATTGCTTGCATCAATTGTCATTACATTGTTAAATGTAATATCTGAACTTGCATCAATATTAAACAGGTTAGTAGTTAGATTGAAATTGTTGCTTGCATCAATATTCAATGTCATAGTAGAACTATTATCAATGAATATATTATTGTTATTGCCTAACGCTAAGTTATTGTTAGCGTATATATAAATGCCTGCATCTGCACCTGCTTCAACAGTGATAGCACCATTTGACAAACCGCCTAATGCAGGAGGTGTGTATTCAAGTGTGCCGGTTGAGCTTTCGTATACTAATGCACCAGTACCTTCATTTGGATACTGTACAATTTCAATTTCTGATAGTACTTGACTAACAGTAACGCCAAAGTCATTGCCTGCAAAATCAACAATAGTACCGCCCGATGGCAAACGCAAGTTACCGTCTTGTTGGAATATCCATGTGTAACTGTTGTTGCTATTATCGGTAATAATATTTGTAGTTTCAGTATTGCTGATTGTTGTATTTGTTGTTACAGTATTAATTACGTTGTTTGTAATTTCCACTGTTGTGTCACCTGTATTAATATCAATATCAACACTGTTGTTTGTGATGTTAATAATATTATCACCGCCATTGATGTTGATATTCATAGCAGTTGTGATATTCATTGTTACACTGTTTGTAACATCGATGATCATATTGTTTGATAGATCAATACTGATTGTTACCATTGTAACATCTACGTTGTTTTGAATTTGTATTTCTTGTGTAATTACTCTAGCATTATCAACATTTACTGTTATAACGTTTTGCTCAA
>Ga0255759_10005912_pt1 | contig 10388 bp, 11 predicted proteins | sample 101ome_20_FD_179959 | JGI IMG/M metagenome (GOLD analysis project Ga0255759, IMG submission 179959) | Coastal salt marsh microbial communities from the Groves Creek Marsh, Skidaway Island, Georgia - 101404AT metaG (version 2) | ecosystem: Environmental > Aquatic > Marine > Intertidal zone >...
GCCTTCCACCAAAAGAATTAAGAAAACTTGTCGATAAAGGAAAAAAAGAATTAAATGAAGGTATTGTGGTTGTCTTTGCTAGTAAAGATGACAAGGTTGGAATTGCTGTAGGAGTTACCGATAATATGACTAGTAAATATGATGCAGTTCAATTTGTTAAAGTCGGATCTGAAATTATTGGTGGTAAAGGCGGAGGTGGTAGAAAAGACTTTGCACAAGCTGGTGGTTCAGACTTTAGTAAAATTGAAGATGCTTTTATTGAGTTAAAAAAACTAATTTAATTTTTATTTATAATTTCAATTATTTTTTCTGAATTTAGATGATCAATAGTTGTGTTGTTTAAGCTACAATCATAAACAACAGTTTTTTTATTCAATGGTTTAAATTTTATTGAAGATTTATTATAAAAAACAAAATTTTTATTTTCTGAAAAAGACAGCATATGAGAAATACCATTATCAATTGTTATATTAAATTTAGTTAATGCTCCAAGAGCAGTTACTAACATAGGTTTTTTTAATTTATCAGATGCTTGTTCTTCTGGAAAATATGCTTTATTTACATTTTGTTTCAATTTGTTGATTATATCATCGTATTTTTTTTCGATAAAAAAAGCTGTGATGTATTTTTCTGAAAAATAATTTGCAACCTTAATTATTTCGTCAATATTAATTTCTTTTTTTCTGAATGGATGCCCAGCAGTAATTGAAAATCCAATATAATTATTATTTGGTATTAATTTATTTGCTTCATCTTCAAATTCTCTAGGTATTTGAATTTTATAATTTAATTCAAAATTGGTTTTGTTGATTTTATTAAAGTAATCAATTATTTTTTTTGGAAAACTTTCCCTTTTTTTCATTAAAACAAAAGGTTTGCACATTAAGTAATTCAAACAAGGTGAAACGTAGTATTTATGAGGTATTTTTTTATATACCAATGTATTAATAAACCTACTTTGATTATCTACTATTAAATCAAAACTATTAAATTCAAATTGATCAATTAATTTTTTTGAGATTTTTAAATGCTCTTTAATATAGCCAAAACCATCAGGAAAATCTTTTATAGTGATTAAATTTTTTGGTTTATATTCTTTAAGTTTATTTTCAAACCAAAAATTACCTAAGTCTGTTGCAAAGTAATATAAATTATCTGGTTTAAGGTGATTGTTTATAAAATTTAACGTTGGTAAACAGCTAAGAGCATCTCCTATTCCACCACCTGTATTAATGAAGAGAATATTTTCTAATTCTTTTTTCAATTAGCTAATTTTTTTCTTAAATTTAAATCAATCTCATCTAAAAATTGATTAGTCGTCAAATATTTGCTTGATGGACCGATAAGAATTGCAAGATCTTTTGTCATTGATCCATTTTCTACACATTCAATACATACATTTTCTAAAGTTTGAGCAAATTTAATTAATTCTTGGTTGTTATCTAATTTACCTCTGTGTGCCAATCCTCTAGTCCAAGCAAATATTGATGCAATAGGATTAGTAGAGGTTTCTTTTCCCTGTTGGTGCATTCTATAATGTCTCGTAACTGTTCCATGAGCTGCTTCTGCTTCCATTATTTTTCCATCTGGAGTTAAAAGTGTACTTGTCATTAAGCCTAATGATCCATAACCTTGAGCCATTGTATCAGACTGAACATCTCCATCATAATTTTTACATGCCCAAATATATTTTCCACTCCATTTCATTGCACACGCAACCATGTCATCAATTAATCTGTGTTCGTAAGTTAGATTATGTTTTTTAAATTCTTCTTTATATTCCTTGTCAAAAACTTCTTGGAATATATCTTTAAATCTACCATCGTATTGTTTTAGAATGGTATTCTTTGTAGACATATATACTGGCCATTTTTTAATAAGACCATAACTGAAACAAGATCTTGCAAAGTCTTCTATCGATTTATCTAAATTATACATTGATAATGCTACTCCAGGTCCTGTAAAATTAAATACTTCATATTTGATTTCATCTTTTCCATCTTCTGAAGTCCATTTAACTTCCATTTTTCCTTTTCCAGGTACTTTAAAATCTGTTGCTCTGTATTGATCGCCAAATGCATGTCTTCCAATAATAACTGGATCTGTCCAAGAGGGAACTAATTTTGGTATATTTTTACAAATGATTGGCTCTCTAAAGACCGTTCCTCCTATAATATTTCTTATAGTTCCATTAGGAGATCTCCACATTTTTTTTAAATCAAATTCTTCTACCCTTGCTTCATCTGGTGTAATTGTTGCACATTTAATTCCTACACCAATTCTTTTAATTGCATTTGCAGAGTCTATTGTAATTTGATCATCGGTATTATCTCTACTTTTCATACCTAAATCGTAGTATTCAATTCCTAAATCTAAATATGGAAGGATTAATTTTTGTTTAATAAACTCCCATATAATACGAGTCATTTCATCGCCATCTAGCTCCACAACAGGGTTATTTACCTTGATTTTACTCATTAAATAAAAATATCTTATTAATTGAAATTGTGGTTTTTATATACATATTAATCGAAAATTATCAAATAGAAGAATATGTTTAACAAGATATTTCCAAAAATTCATACAGAAGGTTACAAGTTTATTGTAATCGCAGCATTTGTAACAATCATCTTCTTATTTATTAATGGTTTTTTAGGATTAATAGGGTTGTTGCTTACAATTTGGGTTTATTATTTTTTTCGAGATCCTGAGCGAGTAGTAATTGGAGATGACAACTATCTTGTAAGCCCTGCTGATGGTGAGATTATTAAAGTTGAAGAGATTGAGGGTCCAAAAGAATTAAATTTAGAAAATAAAAAATTCAAAAAAATAAGCATTTTTATGAATGTTTTTGATTGTCACGTAAATCGTACACCTTGTTCAGGAAAAGTGGAAGATATTTTGTATAAACCTGGTAAATTTTTAAATGCATCTTTAGATAAAGCCAGTGAGGATAATGAGAGAAATTATTATAAATTAAAAGATAATCATGGAAATGATATTGTAGTAGTTCAAATAGCAGGTTTAGTCGCAAGAAGAATTGTTTGTGAAACAAATAAAGATCAAACACTTAATCAAGGCGATCGAATTGGCATGATTAGGTTCGGAAGTCGAGCTGATGTTTATTATGAAAATTATGAGCCGCTAGTAAAAATTGGTCAAACAGCAATTTCGGGAGAGACTCTTCTGGCTAAAAGATAATTATGCAACAACCAAAAAACAATTTTAAAATTGTTCCTGAAAAAAGATCGGCAAGAGTAATTCTTCCAAATATGCTTACTCTAATAGGTGTATGCATAGGCCTTACTTCAATAAGGTTTGCTTTAGATGGTAGTTATGAATTTGCAATCATAGCTATAATTATTGCAGCTGTTATTGATGGTTTGGATGGTAGAATTGCAAGATTAATCAAAGGAACGTCAAAAGTTGGAAAAGAACTAGATTCTTTAACTGATATGATAAGTTTTGGAGTTGCTCCAGCATTTATAATGTATTTTTGGAAATTAAATGAATTAGGTAGATTAGGTTGGTTGATATGTTTAATTTATGTGATTTGTGTAGCACTTAGACTAGCTCGTTTTAATGTAAACACAGGACAAGAACCATCATGGAGAGATAACTTTTTTGAAGGAGTTCCTTCTCCTGCTGGAGGCATTCTTGTTTTAACCCCGTTAATATTTAGTCTGACTAGTTTTGATTTTATTAAATTAAATTACAATGTTATCGTTCCAGTTTTTTTTATTATAACTTCTTTATTGTTAATAAGTAAATTTCCAAGTTATTCATTTAAAAAAATAGTAATTCAAAGAAGCACAACTATTTTTTTGTTATTTGGAATTGTATTATTTTTTGGTTTACTCTTAATTTATCCTTTTAATGTAATTTCCTTAAGTGCAATTATATATTTAGCTATTTTACCAGTTAGCTTTATTCACTATCAAAGACTAAAAAAACAAAATGAAGATCAAAATTTTAATGATGAAGATGATGATCTTGAAGATATATTGTAAATATATTTTAAGTAAACATTGGTAAATTTTCCAATCTAAATTAAAGTTAATTTATTGAAAAAAAATAAAATTTCAAAAAACTGGGTTAATAAACAGCGGAGAGATATCTATGTTAGGCAATCAAAAATTGACGGATATAGAGCTAGATCAGCATACAAACTTCAAGAAATAGATGAAAAATTTAAAATATTTAAGGGAGGTTTGTCTATAATCGATATAGGTGCAGCACCTGGAAGTTGGTCCCAATATGCTCTTAAAACATCTAAAAATAGTAAATTGATTTCAATTGATCTAAAAAAAATGGAAGCTTTGGGAAATAGTTTGCAAATTCAAGGAGATTTTACAGATGATAAAATTCAGGATGATATTAAAAAGAGCCTGAATGGTAAAGCAGATGTAATTATGTCAGATATGGCTGTTGATACAACTGGAATAAAAAATATAGATTCAATTCAAACAGGGGAGCTTTGCAAAGAAGCAATGTTTTTTGCTAAAGATTTATTAAAAGACAATGGTTTTTTTATATCAAAAATTTTTATGGGTGGAACTTTTAACGAAATCGTCGCAGAGGGCAAAAAATATTTTATAGAAGTAAAGGTTTTTAAACCTAAATCCAGCAGAAAAGACTCAAAAGAAAGTTTTATAATTTGTCAAAAAATTAGATAGATACTTTTAAAATAAAAGGAATCGTATATAAAAGATTATGGTTCCTATAAAAGAAGCACTAACCTTTGACGACGTTACATTAGCTCCTAAATATTCTGAGATATTACCTTCAGAAGTTGACACTTCAGTAAATTTGGCAAGTAATTTAAAGTTAAAAATACCACTTTTGTCATCAGCTATGGATACTGTCACTGAAAGCAAAATGGCTATAGCTATTGCCAAAGCTGGAGGCATAGGTGTTATTCATAGGAATTTAGACATTAAACAACAACTTTTAGAAATTAAAAAAGTTAAAAAACAAAACTTATTAGTAGGTGCTGCAGTTGGTGCAGCTCCACAAGAGTTTAATAGAGCTAAAGAAATAATCAAAGAGAGCGTAGATCTAATTGTAGTAGATACAGCTCACGGACATACAAAAAAAGTTGCTGAAATAGTTAAATATATAAAAAAAATTAAAAATAAGAAAATTGCTCTTTGCGCAGGAAATATTGCAACACCAGAAGCAGCAAAATTTTTAATTAATTTAGGAGTCGATATTATTAAAGTAGGTATAGGACCTGGTTCAATTTGCACAACTAGATTAGTTGCAGGTATTGGTGTTCCACAGTTAAGTGCAATTTTGTCTGTTAGAGACGGTTTAAAAAATAAAAAAGTTAAAATTATTTCAGACGGAGGAATTAAATATTCAGGAGATTTAGCAAAAGCATTTGCTGCGGGTGCTGATGCGATAATGATCGGATCATTGTTTGCTGGAACAGATGAGACACCAGGTAAATTGATTAAAAAAAATGGTAAACTATTTAAAAGTTTTAGAGGAATGGGATCTGTTGGTGCAATGAATAAAGGTTCTGCTGATAGATATTTTCAAAAAAAACAAAAAGACACCTCAAAGTATGTACCAGAAGGTGTTGAAGGTCTTGTAAAGTACAAAGGTGATGTAGGAAGTGTTATTTATAAACTTATTGGAGGACTAAAATCTTCAATGGGTTATCTTGGATCAAAAAATGTAATTAATTTAAGAAATAAGCCACATTTTGTTAAAATTACCAAAGCTGGATTTTATGAGAGCATGGTTCATAATGTGGATGTAGTAAAAAGTGATAGCAAATATTAATGACAAAAAGTTTAAAATATTTATTTATTATTGTTCTAACTCTTTTTTTTAAAAGCATTTCTTACTCGCAGAATTTTTTTAATGAAGCTGTGGACTTGTATAATAAACAAAAGTATGAGGATGCACGTTTTTTATTTGAAAGGAACATAGTTTTTAATCCAAAAGATGCTAATTCATATTTGTATTTAGCAAAAATTTATAATCAGGAAAAAAATCAGAGAAAAGAAGAGTATAATTTGGAAACAACAATTTTAATTGAACCAGATAACGAAGAAGCCTTATTAATGCTAATGAAAATTGCCTTGGAAAAATCAAATTATGATCAAGTAAAAAAATATTCAGAGACATTTATAAAAGTTTGTAAAAACTTATGTGAAAAAAATAAAGAAATTCAGGAATCTTTAAAAAATTTAGAACCAGAAAAAAATGAATCTTGATCAAAATCTAAATAAAATATTAATTATAGATTTTGGTTCTCAATTTACACAGTTAATAGCGAGAAGAATTAGAGAATTAGGAGTTTTTTCAGACATAATTAGTCATAAAAAGATAAAAATTAAAGATGTAAATGAAAGTGTCAAAGGGATAATTTTATCAGGGGGCCCATTAAATGTTTATCAAATAAACAAATATTCATTTGATAAGAAAATTTTAGAACTCAATATCCCGGTCCTTGGTATTTGTTTTGGTCATCAAATATTATCAAAATTAAATGGTGGAAGGGTTAAACAATCTAAACATAGAGAATTTGGATTAGCAAATGTTTTTAAAAAAAATTCTAGTCTTTTAACAAATAATTTTTTTGGTCAAAAAAAATCAAAGCAAGTTTGGATGAGTCATGCTGACCAAGTTTCAAAACTTCCAAATAATTTTAAAGTAATAGCTTCTAGTTCAAACTCCAAGTTTGCAATCGTAGAAAACAAAAAAAAAAATTTTTATGGAGTGCAGTTTCATCCAGAAGTAACCCACACTGAAAATGGAAAAAAATTAATTAGCAATTTTATTTTTTTGATTTGCAAAATTAAGAAAAATTGGTCATCTAAGGATCAAAAGAAACAATTAATTCACGACGTTAGAAAACAAGTTGGAAATAATAAAGTTATATGCGCATTATCGGGCGGTGTTGATAGTAGCGTTGTTGCACAACTTTTGAACAAAGCGATAGGAAAGAAACTGTATTGTATTTTTGTTAACACTGGTCTTTTGCGTAAAAATGAAGAGACACAAGTGGTAGAAACTTTTAAAAGACGTTTAAAAATTAACTTAATTTATGTGAATGCTGAAAAAGAATTTTTAAGTAAATTAAAAAATGTTTCTGATCCAGAAAAAAAGAGAAAAATAATTGGAAATCTTTTTATAAAAATTTTTGAACGCTATGCCAAAAAGATTAAAAATGTTAAATTTTTAGCTCAAGGAACTTTGTATCCAGATCTAATAGAAAGTAAATCTGTTACTGGTAGTCAAACATCAAAAATAAAATCCCATCATAATGTTGGTGGTTTGCCAAAAAAAATGAATTTAAAGTTGGTGGAACCTTTAAAATTTTTATTCAAAGATGAGGTTAGAAAACTAGGTTTAGAATTAAATCTTAGTAAAGAAATTATTTCTAGGCACCCATTCCCAGGACCAGGTTTAGCAATAAGAATGCCAGGCATTATTACAAAAGAAAAAATAAAAATTTTGAAAGAAGCAGACAATTATTTCATTCAAGCATTAAAAGATGATGGTCTTTATCATAAAATATGGCAAGCTTATGCTGCACTATTACCTGTTAAGACAGTGGGGGTAATGGGAGATAATAGAACTTATGAACATCTCTGCTTGTTAAGAGCAATAACGTCTGAAGATGGAATGACTGCAGATTTTTATGAGTTTAAAAAATCGTTTATGCAAAAAATTTCAAATAAAATTGTTAATAGTATTAGAGGTATTAATAGGGTCGTTTATGATGTTACTTCTAAACCACCAAGCACTATTGAATTAGAATAGTTTTTAATTATAACTAATATTATGAAATATTTACACACAATGATCAGAATTAAAGACATAGACGAGTCTTTAAAATTTTTCTGTGAAGGCCTTGGATTAAAAGAGACAAGAAGAATGGAGAATGAAAAAGGCAGGTTCACTTTAATTTTTTTAGCAGCTCCCAATGATGAAAAAGCTGAAATAGAATTAACTTATAATTGGGATGGAGATGAACTAGGAGAAGGTTCTAGAAATTTTGGTCACCTTGCGTATAGAGTAGATAATATTTATGAAACGTGCCAAAGACTAATGGATATGGGTTACACTATAAACAGACCTCCTAGAGATGGTCATATGGCATTTGTCAGATCTCCTGATAAAATTTCAATAGAAATTCTTCAAGAAGGAAACTTAGAGCCTAAAGAACCATGGGCATCAATGGAAAACACCGGCTCTTGGTAAGTCGATGAATAAAAAGATTTCAGATTTTATAAATAAAAAAAACAAAACTAAATTAGTAACCTTAACTGCTTACTCTAAAAATATAGCTTCAGTTTTAGACAATTATTGTGATCTAATTTTAGTAGGGGATTCACTTGGATCAGTTTTATATAATTATAAGTCTACTAGAGAAGTAACTTTAAATACTATGATTGAACACTCCAAGAGTGTTCGTATGGGTATTAAAAAAAGTTTAATGATTGTCGATATGCCTCATAATACTTACCGCAATCCTAAAGAAGCATTGAAAAATGCAAAATTAATTATGAAAAAAACTAAATGTGATGGGGTCAAATTAGAGGGAGGAAAGAAAATTATAAATACAATTAAAACTTTAGTTAAAAATAATATACCTGTAATGGGTCATTTAGGAGTTTTACCTCAATCAGACAAAACATTTAAATTCAAAGGTAAGAAACAAAGTGAAAAAGAAAATATTATGAAAGATGCAAAGTTACTTGAAGAAGCTGGCTCATTTTGTATGGTTTTAGAGTGTGTTCAAACATCATTAGCAAAACAAGTAACTAAAAGTGTTAGTATTCCAACAATTGGGATAGGAGCATCTAATAATTGTGATGGTCAAATTTTGGTATTTGATGATTTGATAGGACTAAATCCAATCAAATTTAGATTTGTCAAAAAATATTTAAATATAAAGACAGAAATATCAAAAGCAGTTTCTAAATACGCAAGTGAGGTTAGAACAAGAAAATTCCCCTCAAAAAAATACTCTTTTAATTAAAAGTATTTTTTAAATTCCTCGTTAATATTTAATATTTCGAGATCTACTAAACCACCTATAATTAATTGTAGACCAACAACTAAAATAAATATTAAACCAATGTATGCTATCCAAATATGTTTTTGAATATAATTAGCCATATAAGTGGCTAATGCACCTGTAAGGACAACCGATAGGACTAGACCAAAAATCATATAACCAAAATATCCTTGAGCAGCTGCAACAACTCCAATTACGTTATCAAAACTAATCATCAGATCAGCAAAAAGTACTTTACCTATACTATTTATGTACGAAGGTTGTTTTGTTTTTTTAATTGAAGGCTTTATATTCTTAATATCAACTAGATCTTTTCTTAAATCATTAACTATCCACACCAACAACAACCCACCTAAAATTTTTATAAAATAAAATTCAAATAAAAAAGTAGCAAAGATTGCAAAAAAAATTTTAAAAACAAACGCTCCAATTACACCCCATAAAATTATTTGTTTTCTATTTTTAGGAACAAAATTTGAGGCGATAGAACCAACTATCACAGCATTATCTGCGGTTAAGATAATAGTAATAAAAATAATTTGAGTTAGAATTATGAGCTCTTCAATCAAGATGTCTAATTATTATTTTAATTTAAGAAGATTGCAATCAAAAGAATAAAAAAAGGCGGTCAAAAAATTTGACCGCCTTAATAATTGTATTTTTATTAAATTATCTTTCAGACCAAGTAGGCATAGGATATTTTAACTCACAAGCTGCTAATTCAAATGGATATACTGTGCAGTATTTTCCATTTTGAACTTGCATTAAAATACCTCTAGTCTTTTCGTTTTGACCATCTGCACCAAATTTAATTCCTCTGTAAGGAACAATTAAAGACTCAGATGACATATCTAGATTTACTAGAGCTTGTCTGATTTTCTCAGGATCTGTTGATCCAGCATTATTAATTGCATTAGCTAAAGCCATAAAACCTGTAAATGCTCTTGCAGGTACATCTGATAAATCTCTTCCACCAGAGTGTGTTTTAAACAAGTCGTTTACAGTTCCAATCATAGGAATAGTTTTTGCTAAGTCAGTGTTAAAAGGTGATCTTGTGATCACACCTTCTGCTTTGCTTCCCATTGTATCTATGAATTTAGGATCTGTATAACCAGCGTTTTGAGCAACTAAAAGTTTAGGATTGTAATCAAGTTCTTTTGCAGTATTTAAAAATAAATACGCATCAGCTGTATAAGATGAAGGCAACAAAACATCTGGGTTTTTTGCTTTCAATCTTTGTACTTCAGAACTTAAAGTTGTTGTTTTAGCTTTGTAGCTGATTTTTTCTACAACATCATAACCTTGTTCTTTAGCCATTTTGTCTTGAGTTCCACCACTATCAGAACCC
>Ga0255759_10005914_pt1 | contig 10387 bp, 9 predicted proteins | sample 101ome_20_FD_179959 | JGI IMG/M metagenome (GOLD analysis project Ga0255759, IMG submission 179959) | Coastal salt marsh microbial communities from the Groves Creek Marsh, Skidaway Island, Georgia - 101404AT metaG (version 2) | ecosystem: Environmental > Aquatic > Marine > Intertidal zone > Salt...
ATTGTTAGTTGCATCTGATTTAGTAAAAAAAGGTGCCAACCCTTATTCTATTACTCAAGCAATGGAAGAAAATAAATCAGAAAAAGATTTTGAATTGATTAAAATTGCAATTGAAAATTTAATAATCAATAAAAAACACAGCTTCGCATATACGACTATTCCACGAAAAAGTCCTAAAGGAAATATTAAAATTATAGATTTAATTCGACAACTTAAAGATATCGATTTATTAATTGTGTTTCAAGAGCTTCAAAGTAAATTAGTTAAAGTAAATCTTCGCTCTAAATCAGAAAAAAATGTTTCAAAAATTGCTCAACAATTTGGTGGCGGTGGCCATGAGCGCGCGGCTGGAATTCTTTTTGAAAAAGATTTAGATACCTGCCAATCAGAGCTCATTCAGTACGTACAATCACGCTAGATTAACGTAGGGCTCTCATTTGATTTATTGGCCAAAAGGTAAAGAGGGCTTTCCCTTGAATATCTCGACTATCAACAAAACCCCAGGATCGTGAATCAAGAGATTTACTTCGATTATCCCCTAACATAAAATATGAATTTTCAGGAATTTTTTTAGGCCCATAATAATCATAATCTCGCTGAATATCTACGCCAACTAAAATTAATTCATTACCATTGATATAGACAATGCCTTGCCTAATCTCAATCGTATCACCAGGCAACCCTACGCACCGTTTTACATAATCTTTTCCATCCAAATGAGGCGATTTAAAAACAACAATATCGCCACGTTTAGGTTCTGTAAAATAATAAATAAACTTATTTACAAACAATCTATCATTAAACTTACCATCAACACCGCCAATCAATGTGGGTATCATAGATCCTGTAGGAACAACAGAAACCTGAAGTACAAAGGCCTTAATCAGTAACGCAAATATTAATGCAACTATAATGGTCTCAAAAAAATCTAAACTATGATAAAGAACACGACGCGTTTGCTTACATTCATTCTTAAAAGAACGATACTTTGAATAGCGATTTCTGAACCAATTCATCACGTTTTTATTGTATCAAATAAACAAAAAAGGGACTATAAATGAAATTAATCTCTTGCGTAATATCTTTTCATTGCTTAAATAATTGCTTATACTAAAAATACTATGATTAATTGCTGTATTTTTGAAGATGATGTTGTAACAGAACTATTTCCAATCACAGAAACAAAACCAATTTACAACTGCTTAATTGGGATGTCATCTCTTTTTGATAAATTTTATCAAGCCTTTAATCAAAGCAATATAACATTACATGTTCGTGATTATCTAAAACCCACCTTAAAAGAAGCTACCTCAAATCAGTTTCCAATCAACAATATTAACTCTGGAAGTCCGTGTTTATTCTTTAACGGACGCGTAATCCCTACATCTGAATTAGTTAATAAAATCAAAAAAATAGATCCCCAAGAAAACACCATATTCACTTATCAAAATCATATTATCGTTGCATATTTAAAAGGAGAATTACTTGATATAGCGATTCACTTATTATCTGAACCCCTAAATAGTAGCAATTTACTCAAACACATCCGATCTAAATGTGTAGTTATCGAATTGGAACAGTGCTATATAATTACGCAACCATGGGATTTGATTTATTTTAATACTATCTTTCTTCACGAGAACGATTTAAATAATTCCGATAAATTAGGTGTGATTAAAGGCCATTTAAGCCCCTTTACAGTAATTTATAATGAAAGCAATGTATTTATTGATACCCAATGTCACATTGAGGACTTTGTTGTCATTGATGCATCAAAAGGGCCTGTTTTTATTGAAAGTAACGTAACAATACAATCGCATACACGTCTTGAAGGCCCCCTATATATTGGAAAAAACTCTTCTATACTGGGAGGCAAAATTTCATGCTCATCAATTAGCCATTCTTGTAAAATTTCCGGAGAAGTCTTCCACTCTATTATTGAAGCTTATTCTAATAAAGCTCATGCCGGTTTCTTAGGCCATAGCTATCTTGGAAATTGGGTAAACTTAGGTGCCGGAACGACAACATCAAATTTAAAAAATACCTACTCTACTATATCTGTAATTATTAATGAGCAAAAAGTCCCAACAAACAAACAATTTCTTGGAACTATTTTTGGTGATCATGTTAAAACATCCGTAGGAACTCAATTAAATAGCGGTTCTATTATTTCATTAGGATCAATATTATTTAATCATCCATTTGAAACAAAATATTACCCACCTTTTTCATGGGGCAGTAAACCCAAAATATTTTTTAAACTTGATCAATTTATTGAATCTTTAGAACGTATCATGAAGCGTAGAGATAATGAATTAAGCGATAATTACAAACAACTCATTTCTTCACTTCACCAGCAATACACACAAAAATGACCCTTGAATCAATAATAGAAAAACTCACATCCTTAAAAGGTAAAAATACTTCTATTAGTATTAAAGAAAACACTATTTCCTATGATATCTCAAAGGCACTAATTAAAGAATCTGCAATCGATCTATTTGAGGAAACATCAACATCCTTAAAATTAATTCCAACGTTTAATTCTTTTCTTTCAGAAAACAGTCACAATATTACGGAATCTCAAAGTGTAGATCACCATCAATTACGATCAGAAAATCAAAGTTTTTTTTCCAATGAAAAAAACCGTTTAATTGAATTTATTGATCATTTCCATAAAACCAATACAGCAATCACAGATGTTGTTCAAATTGGCATTGGAGGCTCTTATCTTGGCCCTAGATTAATTCATGAAGCACTATCTTTTGTAACAGATACCCGTTATTTAAATGCTCATTTTATAACAAATATAGACCCTTTAGAGTTTGATTTTATTACACAAAAAATAAACCCAAAAACAACATTATTTATTATCGCATCAAAAAGTGGCAATACCATTGAAATAGAATCAAATATTACCCTTCTCAAAGAATGGTGGAAATCACATAATCTTTCCCCCCAAGATCTTAAAAAACAAACAATACTCTTAACCACAAAAGATTCCCCGCTAGATAACTCTAAATTAAGTGATCATCAGTTTTATATTAAGAAATCTATTGGAGGAAGATTCTCTGCAACAAGTGTTATTGGCCTTTGTTTAGCGGGGCTTTGTTTTGGTTCGTCTGTTATTGATGAAATCTTAGATGGCGCTCAACATATGGATAAAAACGCTCAGAATCAAACGCTTCTTGAGAATATTGCCTTACTTGCAGCCTGGGAGCATATCTGGCAGCGTAATGTAAAAAACTACAGTAACCGCGTTATAATTTCTTATAGCTCGGCATTACAAGCATTCCCTCTTTATTGCCAACAATTAACATGTGAAAGTAATGGAAAATCGGTTGATATTAATGGCAATTTTCTATCATACAAAACAGCTCCTATTATAATTACAGGTGTTGGAACAAATTCCCAGCATTCTTTTTTTCAGCTACTTCATCAAGGAACCGATATTATTCCTGTAGAATTCATTGGTATACGTAATTTATCAAAAACTAAGAAATTACCAGGTCAGTCAAAAGCTCAAGAACTACTTTTTAATAGCATTAAAGCGCAACAAAAAGCACTTTCTGATGGAGAAATAGTATCTGAAAATCACTTTAGTTTTCAAGGAAACCGACCGTCATCATTATTATACTTGGATTCATTATCCCCATACAGCATTGGCCAGTTAATTGCCTTCTATGAAAACAAAACCCTATTTGAAGGACTCCTTTGGAATATTAATTCATTTGACCAAATCGGTGTTAATCTAGGAAAAAAAATACTACAAAGCTCTTAAGTTAAACTTTTTTTAAAGTTAGTTTTGTAAGAAAAGAAATGCTGAAAAGTTAAAACAACAAACAAAAATAAATACTTCCACCGATAAATACGCCTTGGGTTTTGCAACGTTCGAAAAAGCCATTCTAACCCACGAGAACGCATCCATAAGGGGGCTAATTTTTTTGACCCTGATAACACATCAAAAACACCTCCCACACCAATAGCTACCCCTCTATGATACGATCGTGATAACGTTCGTATAAAATATTCTTGTTTTGGAAATCCCATACCAACAAGAATAATATCTGGTTTTTGATCACATATAAGCTGAATTATACCTGCCGCTTCAAAGTCTGAAAAATATCCATGAGAACACCCTTTAATTTTAGCATTAGGATAATTTTTTTTAATATTTCTATATGTCTGATCTATAATTTTTGGAGAACTTCCTACAAGATAAAATGAGAGACCTTTGAGCCCTAGTAACTTCATCACTAATGAGATACCAGAAATAATGGGCACATTACCTTTTCCTAGTAGTTTACTTGCCCATGATAACCCATGACCATCAGCTACAATAATATCTGAATTTCGCACCCATTCTTTTGTTAATAAATTACGCTCAGATAACACAACCATCTCTGGATTAAGCGTAATTACACGATGCAGGTTTTTTCCTGATTTTTCAGCCAAAATCTTAGTTATTATATCTGATGAAGACTCGGTATTAATCATGTACCCAAATAAATTAATGCTCATTAAACATCCTTTCATGCACCATTGCCATGTCTTTTAATTCATAACGCTTTTTTAATATATTATCCTGATAAAATTCATAATTACTAGTAATATTTTTTACCGATTCTAAAAGAGATGAACTAATCATAGCCTCATCAATGTTTACAATAGGTTGATTAAATACACTAGCAATATGATTTACTTTACGATCATACCCAATAGCTATAAAAGGAAGACCTTGAATTGCAGCCCAAATGCAGGCATGATACCTCATTGCTATGATATAGTCATAAGGATTATTTTTTGTATAATAGGTTGCTTCATCAATAGAAAAAATAGTTTCTGAGTTTAACCCACATGCCATTAATAAGCCCCGGTCTTTTGTGTTGCAAAAACTTAATCCATGAATAATTAGTGATTCTTTTTTTAATGAATTAATAAAACGCTGAATTATTCTCAAAGAATCATCTACACAAAGATTTATACCAATCATTCGAGACATCGTTGTAGCATCTTTTTTAAAAAAGGGAGCCTTATAAAAGGCTAAATCACAGGCTAAAGTCACATTTTTTTGTGTTTGTGATGGAAAATACGTCATAGCTTCTTCTGATCTTACCGTTGCTTTAGTAACAAAGCTTAAATAATAACGAGTTAAAAAAGTGATAAGCCGTCCGTTAATGGGGCCAATACCTTGAGCAAGAAATATCACTGGCTTTCTAAATAATCTGGCTAAACTCATAATACTTAAGTAATAAACTAAACTACGATTAGACGTAACATTTTGTAAAAGCCCTCCCCCACCAAAAACCACCATATCCACACAAAGCATAGCTCTTAAAATAGCCCATGGATTCCAGCGATAAATACACTTATCTTGCGAATGTGAATAGCGTGATAACACTAAAACATCACTAGATTCATAAGCCTGCTTAAGTAAGGCCTTTGTTTTGCTTAAACAAATATCATCTCCGGTATTACCGTAGCCATAATACCCAACTAGAAAAGCTTTCATTACTAAAGCATGAAATGCCCATCAAAAACATGGGCGGCAGGGCCTGTTTTTATCACATGGTTATCTGAGTCTTGCCACTCAATCACAACACTACCTCCAGGCTGATCAACCGTTACCTTGCGAGCCAAATGATTAGAAAAACTTCCAGCAACAACAACTGCACATGCCCCAGTACCACAGGCCAATGTCTCCCCCACGCCTCGTTCATGAACAATCATTTTACAATGATTTTTATCAACAATTTTAACAAATTCAACATTCACAGATTCAATACCTGATTGTTTATAAAGCTCGACAATAATATCTTTAAACAAGTACGATTTTTTATCTTTTAAAGTAACTAAGTATCCCTCGGAGGAATGTTCAATATCAGCAACAAAAACCACTAAATGTGGATTTCCCATAGACACAAAATGACCTTCGCAGTCATTTCCAAATAACGTTAATAATTGAGGATAAACCAATGAATTATCAGGCATTAATTTTAAATCATATTGAGGCATACCCATATCAATTTCTATAGCAATAACCTCTCCATCCTTGATAATTAATGCAGGAATCATTTTTCCAGCATCTGTTTGAACAGAAAAAACATCCGTTTCAATTAATTTATGATCATAACAAAAACGAGCAAAACAGCGTAATCCATTACCACACATTTCTGGGGATGTGCCATCTGCATTATAAATTTTCATTGCTAAATCACAGTCTTCAGACGCAAGAACCACCATAATCCCATCGCTACCAATCCCAAAATTTCGATCACAAATCTGAGAAGCATTTTTTTGAATAAAATCAAGATCAATACGCTGATTTATCCCATCAAAAATTATAAAATCATTACCTAAACCATGATATTTTGAAAAATGATATGTTTGTTTCATTCGTAAATTTGCGCTCCCAATTGTGTTAATTTTTCCATTAAATTATAGTAACCTCGCTTCAAATGATGAAGTCCATGAATAATAGTTTTACCCTCAGCAATTAATCCCGCTAAAACTAAGGCCGCGCCTGCTCTAAGATCTGTAATTTTCACTTCAGCACCCGATAATTTTCCACCATTAACAATCGCAATTTGACCATCTACGGTAATTGAAGCCCCCATACGTTTAAGCTCATGAACATGCATAAATCGATTTTCAAAAATAGTTTCTTTTATAATGCTTTTACCTGTGGCAGTGGATAATAACGTCATCATTTGGGCTTGCATATCCGTTGGAAATCCTGGATGAGGCTCTGTAATAATATCAACAGGCTTTATCTCTCCATTTGCACGACAAACAACATTATTATTATCATAAGAAATTGTTAAGCCTGCCTCAACTAAAGTATCCGTTATCGATGACAAATAACTTGAACTTACATTTTTAATCTCAACACTTCCTCCCGTTATCGCTCCCGCAATAAGTAACGTACCAATTTCTATTCTATCTGGAATAACATGGTAATCCGTAATTCCTGTTAACGTCTGGACTCCCTGAATTAAAATAGATGAGGTTCCTGCTCCCTCAATAATAGCGCCAGCCTTACTTAAAAAGTTTGCCAAATCAACAATTTCCGGCTCTCTAGCAGCATTATTAATGCGAGTTTCTCCTTTAGCTAAACATGCTGCCATCATAATATTTTCTGTAGCCCCTACGGATGGAAAGGGTAAATCAACATTGTTACCTTTCAAATTCAACGCAGAAAACTCCACAAATCCATGCTCAAAATTTATTTCTACACCTAATTTTTTGAATCCTTGAATATGAATATCTACCGGACGTAAACCAATCGAACACCCCCCCGGCAACGGAACTTTAGCAAAGCCTGTTTTTGCTAATAATGGCCCAGCAACAAAAAATGAAGCACGCATAGCCGTAACAAGTTCATATGGAGCAATATGTCTTATTTTCTTTTCATTTAAAATATGGATTGATTCATCAGAACGATACTCTGTTCGAATGTTAAGCGAATTTAACATTCTCACCATTGAGTTGATATCTCCAATTGGAGGTATATTTTGAAGAGTTGTTTCACCATCAAGCATAATTGTTGCTGCCAAAATTGGTAGCACCGCATTTTTGGCACCACTAACTTCAATACTACCTACTAGTTTTTTTCCCCCCTCAACAATAACACTCGTTTTTTGCATTATGATACAACCATAGAATCTAAAACCGAATTAAGTTGCGCTAAAAAATAATCTAAACTTTGATCATTATTAATAATCACATCACAAAACTCATAACAGGCTTCAACCGATTGACCTTTATTTGTACCCGATAATTCGTGATTATCTTGCGTTGTAAATGTAGCTAAATCAACAAAATCAGTTCCATGCTGTCTTTTTGTAATCCGATCAAATCGCTTTTCTTGATTGGCACGAATACCTACTAAATAAACCCCATTTTGTTTAAGAAATTGCGCTTCGCTTGGATGACGAATACTATCAAAAACTACCTGGTCGAATTTCTCTTGAGTTACTTTAGAAAACATTGTTTGTGCAAAATAAGTAATGCCATAGTCATCTTTAAGTTTATTTGAATAATGAGTAAGTGTGTCGCGATCCTCTGGCAACTTATTCAAACGAACATAATCCCGAATAACATCAGATAAAGAAACGACCTGATAATCATGATTCTTAAAAAAATCACACGCTGTTGATTTTCCAGACCCTATAGGTCCAATAAAGCCAATATATTTTTTGTTGTCTGCACCTTCTACCATTTTCTCCACCTCATAAGTAATTTTCTCTACACATCTTTATGATACATATCCACTATTTTTTGGGCCGTTTTCTTTCCTAAATCAACATGCTTATTTACAGAAGCTACCGAAGCTAAGGATGGTGTTGGATCGTGTTCTTTTTGTAGGTGAATTGTTTGTGTTGGAAAGGCAAATTCCACACCAATCTTCTGGGCAAGGCGTATAATATCTAACATTAATCGTTCTCTAGAAGCTAGCTCCGCATCCCAAGAGGCTGAAGCAAAAAAAACATATAATAAAATATCCAAACTACTACTTCCAAATGAATTTAAATGTACCATATAGTAATCTTTTCTAGTCTCAGGTTGTAAGTCTATTAACGTTCGTATTCCCGTTATAAATGCTTCAATCTTTTCTGCTGGAGTATCATAAGTGATTGCTATCATTGTTTTAAAACGACGATAGCGACGCTCTCCTAAATTATCTACAGATGCCGTTAATAAAATCGAATTAGGCACACTTACTAAAGAGTTATAAAATGTACGAATTCGAGTACTTCGAAACCCTAATCGCTCAACCGTACCTTCAACACCATCTATTTTCACCCAATCCCCAATAGCAAATGGGCGATCAGTAACAACTGTCAACGATCCAAAAATATTAGCAATAGTATCTTTAGCAGCCATAGCAATTGCAATACCCCCAATTCCTAACCCTGCAAGCAAACTTGCTAATGGTAAATTCAGAATTTCTGCAATAGAAATTAATGCAACAATAAATAATATAATTTTTAATGTTTTACTTAATAACGGAATTAATAAATCATCTGTTTTTTGTGGGCTCAGACGTGCTGATTCCAACATAAAAACCTCAAAATAAACCGTTAAACGTAAGCCTATCCAAAATAAGGTAAGGTATGTAAAGACAGTAGCAATTTTAAAAAATAATCCACTTCCTCCATCAGAAATCAAAAAAATAGATACACAAAGCGATACTGTCCAGATAAAAATTAGACATTGAATAGGCGCTGATAATAAAGGAACTTTCTTTGACTTCACAAACGACGAAAAATCAAGATTTTTCTTTAAAAAGATAAGTTTAATCAATCGATTAGTTAAAAACGTTAAAACTTGAGCTGTAATAATACCAAAAAAAATAATCCCAAAAACAACACCCCAACTCAAAGGAACACTACTTATATTATTTTCTAAAACAATTTTTGATACAAAATTCATAATTATCCCTATGCTTAGATATACAATAACTTATGATACAACCGATGATCAATAATCAAGCCTAACCTCACTTAAAAATTTATAAACTCATAACTATCTCAAAAAACATATCCTTTTTATGGTTTATTTGTTTGATACACTTTTATAAAATTAAAAAATTTATTAGTATTATGCTGTAAGGGAAAAACAATGAAGAAAATAACAGTAAAAAAATTTGGTGGCACCTCTGTTGGATCTCCTGAAAAAATCCAAGCGGTAGCACAAAGAATTAAAAACTCTTTAGAAAAAGACAAATCCTATGTGATTGTTGTATCTGCCATGGGGAATACAACCAATCAACTTGTTGAGCTTGCTAAGCAAATTTCTTCAAATCCAAGCCCTCGTGAATATGATGCCCTGGTATCTACTGGTGAAAATATCTCTGCATCCTTACTAGCCATGTCATTTCAAGAACTTGGTATCGATGCCATTTCTCTTACCGGTGCTCAAGCAGGAATATTAACTCAAGATCTCCATGCCAAAGCAAAAATACTAACCATCAAAACAGATCGTATTCAAAAAGAATTGGCAGAAAACAAAGTAGTTATTATCACTGGTTTTCAAGGTATAAATCCTAATTTAGATATCACTACTATTGGACGTGGAGGCTCAGATACTTCTGCAGTAGCTTTAGCTGCAGCACTTGAATGCAAAGAATGCGAAATTTACACAGATGTAGACGGTGTATACACCACAGATCCACGACGGATTAGCAATGCTCAAAAAATACCTGAAATTTCTTATGAAGAAATGCTCGAAATGGCATCCTTGGGAGCCAAAGTCCTGCATCCTAGAGCTGTTGAATGTGCCAAAGAAAACAATATTGTTTTACATGTACGATCATCATTTGAACTATCTGAAGGAACGCGAGTTAAGGAGGTAAACGAATTGGAAGTTAACAAACCCGTAACAG
>Ga0255759_10005921_pt1 | contig 10379 bp, 8 predicted proteins | sample 101ome_20_FD_179959 | JGI IMG/M metagenome (GOLD analysis project Ga0255759, IMG submission 179959) | Coastal salt marsh microbial communities from the Groves Creek Marsh, Skidaway Island, Georgia - 101404AT metaG (version 2) | ecosystem: Environmental > Aquatic > Marine > Intertidal zone > Salt...
GTGGGGAGTGGTTCGTGCACAAGCGTGTTCCGGGCGGTGGGCACCACCATTGATGCGATGATTTGTAACAACAACGACGACGACGACAGCCAACAACGACAGCTAACGACGACGACGACGACGACGCGGTTTATCATGTAAACTTCGGACATTTGAACCATATATAAATCCGTATTTCTGCTTGGTAAAAACGTTTTCAGTAAGGATAGGACAGTTGAACCATAGTATAAATTATTCCGCCCTAAATTCGTGGAGTTGCCTGAACTAAATATTTGTAGAAAAAGTAGGACATGTGATACATAGTTAACGGGAAATAAGACTATAAAAATTCGTGGAGTTGCCAGGTATCGATCCCGGTACCTCGCGCATGCTAAGCGCGCGCTCTACCATTTGAGCTACAACCCCGTTTTGTATTTCGGGGAATGTCTGTCTTCCTTTGGGCTGTGCGGTCTACAGTAGTAGATCGTCGACCACGTGTTAGCTGCATGAGCGAGAAAACCATTCTCCCCCGTATCAATCGAGTCCTCTCCCAAAAGTTTCGGGTTAAATGAAAAGACCGTCGTTGAGTTTTTTGGATGATTTTTTCTCGTTGCGTCGTCGTCGTCGTCGTCGTCGTCGTCGTCGTCGTCATTTTTGAAACGCGCGACCCGACCCGACGCGACGCGACCCGACGCGACGCGACGAGTTTTCGCGACAGACGAGGGGACCGAAGAGAAGGACTCGTTGCCTGCCGCCATCCAAATCGGGGACGATGATGAAGTCGAACGTGTCGTCGAAATCGGATGACGACGATTTCACGTACGAACTGGCGTGGCCGACGAGACCGCTGCGAGACTTTGAAACGTCGCTGCGGTGCGGGATATGCGGGGATTTTTACGTCATGCCGGTGAGCTTTCGCGCGTGTTCGCACGCGTTTTGTAGCGATTGCGCGCGCCGGGCGCTGCCAGTCATGGAAAAGTGTCCGCAGTGCCGAGAACCGGGGCGGGAGAGCGATTTAGTGCCGAACAAGGCGTTGGAGTTGGCGGTGCAGTGTTTCAAGGCGGTGCGTGCGGAGCTTTTAGATGCGATCGTTGCGAAGGGAACGACGACGACGACGACGGTAGAGACGACGAAGAAGAAGAAGAACAACAACATGATGATGAAGAGAGCGGCGTCAGACGTTGTAGACGTGGACGTCGTGACGCTGTTGGAAGAAGAAGAGGAAGAAGAAGAGGAAGAACAAGAAGAAGAGGAACAAGAAGAACAAGAGGAAGTTGCTCGCGGGGGATCCTCGTTATCGGCGTATAGTAGGTCTTTGTCGGCGCCGTGTCCGGTGTGTAACGTGTCCGTCTCGGTCAAGCTCATGAACGCGCATCTGAACACGTGCTTGGTGAAGAGCGAACAGTTGTCGTCGCCGACGAAGAAGAAACCGCGATCGGCTCCCTCAACGTCGGTGTCTTCGTCGTCAAGACTTCCCAAGCTCGCATATCACGTCTTCACGCTCACAAAGCTTCGAGAGATGTGTAAGAGCGCTGGATTGAACGCGACGGGGGATAAAAAACAGCTCGAAACGCGGCACAGAGAGTTTACGGCTCGAGTCAACGGCGTCGTGGATTACGGACGCATTCCCGATCGAGCCGCCATCGCGCGAGAGGTTAACAGAGAAGAGGCGAGGAAAGTAGGCGCCGGGGCCAAGGCGAGGATATTCAACATCGCGTCCACCGGCACGACGACAAATACGTCGACGACGACGACGACGACAAATAGCGACGCCACGTTTGCGCGTCTCATCGAAGAGGTGCGAAACAGACAAGGGAAGATGAGGATGCCACTGGCGGCGGTAAAACCACAAGCACCACCCTCCGATGAAGACGACGACGTCGACGACGACGACGATTGGTGCGACGAAGAGGTGCTTCCGCTGAGCCAAGCGGCGCCGAGATACGTGCCCTCTAGCGACGACGAGTAGACGTGTACTAACGGTACTTTAGTAGAGTAGTGTAAAAGAAACCACCTAGTAGGTAGATGATGATGATGATGATGATGATTGACAATGATCCTACTCATCTCAACTCACCGACAGGAGCCTCAGCGAGCCAGAGATGGTGAATGAAATCGTACAGCGCCGCCGAGACGCTCACCTTGTACGGCGTCGGATTGGTGTATCGCAAATGATCCGCGCGAAGTAAACGTATTGACTCTTCGCACCGCGCCCGAGACGTTTCGAGAGAGACGTCTAAATCAACCGTGACGCCGCCGTTCGCGCCGTCCCATACGAGATGGAACAAAGGTTCCACCTTGGAAGGCACTACGTACGCTCGCTTGCTCTCCACAAACGGATGACGACAGAGTATGCGCTCGCCCACCTTGGGCGGCGGCTCGTTCACGCCCGTCATGACGTCGACAATCGCCTCACCGGTTTGGGAGAAGAGCCTGTATCCATTCTTGTTCCCAGGAATGGTCATTTTAGCCACGTCTTCGCTCAATTTGATGCGCGGCGTCCCGTCCACCTCGACGAGTTTGTACACGCACCCGAGCGCCGGTTGCTTGAGACAAGTGACAAGGTGCGTACCGATACCGAAAGCGTCAATCTCGTGACCATGCTGACGAAGAGAGTACAAAACTTCCTCGTGGATGTCGTTCGACGCCGTGATGGTCACCTTGCTCAGTCTGTCCGCCATCTTCGTCCCCAAGAGTTGCTCGACGTTTCGCAGAAAAGCGCGCGCGCGTTTACTCAGGTAGGACAAATCTCCACTATCTAATCGAATACCCACGGCGTCGTATCCGAGCTCTCGAAGCGCCAAGGCGACGGCGCAGAAGTTGGGCAACCCGCTCTGCAAGACGTTGTACGTATCAACGAGCGCCAGAAACGAAGATGGGAACGCCAGCGCGTACGATGTAAAGGCGGCTAATTCGCTCGTATTCGTCTCACCCCATCTCAAATCCGCATCCATATCCTCTCGAACCGCCTCTAGCATCTTCATCTTTTCGCGAACGAGCGCTGGAAAGTCTTCACAACACGTCTTTTTCGACGTCTTCGTCAAATTTTCACCGTCTTTCGCCTCGAGCGCGGGGTTTTTCACGCAATCCCAACCCGCGTGCGACTGCACGTACGAGTGCGCGTGCGTACCCTTGATTGGAATCCCAAACTGTCTCCCCGCTTCCACGTTGCTCGTCGCGTCGAACCCACCGAGATACGCGTACCTACTCGCGCTCACGCCCCCGTCTACTCCTTGCGCGCGTCTCAGCCCAAACTCGAGCAACATCGCGTCCGGTCCCGCCACTAATCGATGTCTCGCCGCGTTGGTCGCCACTAAACTGGCGTAATTCACCAAACACAACAGCGTCGTCTCCATCAACTGCACCACCGCCAACGGTCCCTCCAACCGCAACAACGGAACCCGCGGGAACACCACTGACCCTTCACTCTGCGCGTACACCCTCACCTCACTCGCATCCAACCCGAGAAGAAACTCAAAAAAACCATCCTCCATATTCGCGCCCACCGGCGTCGACCGCAGGTACGCCACGTCGGCGTCGTCAAACCCAAAGTTACTAACGTATCGCAGCGCCTCCTCGAGACCAGCGAACACGGTAAACTCACCGTTAAACGGATTGGCGCGGAAGAAGAGTTCAAACACAGACTGTCGCGCGTGGGTGCCGTTACGCCAGTACGCGTACGCCATGGTGAGTTGGTAAGTATCGGTGAGCAGGCTCGTCACGAGCGCGTTGTGCGGGCGTCCGAGCCTTCGAGTCGCCCCGTCGTCGCGTCGTCCCTCCATCTCAGACGATTGAACTTTTGTCGTCGTCGTCGTCGTCGTCACCGCCTATTTATTCGTCGCGCGTCGTTTCTCCCGATCGACGTCGTCGCGCGACTCGACTCGTCCGTCCACCTGGTTTTGACGTCAGTGCGCGACGCTCGCAACTCGAGATTTACGAAGACGATGTCCGCCGTCTCTCAGGCACCGCACACGGGCACGACCATCGTCGCGTGTGAATACGATGGAGGGGTAGTTTTAGGCGCGGATACGCGCGTGAGCACGGGTGCGTCCCTTTAAGCGACGCGCCACTCGAACGATTGTTTGATCGATTCGTTTCACGCAGTGAAACAAAACTGAACGAACTTTGACTCGACTTGCTGGAAATGCGCAAACGACGACGATCGATCGACCGACTGACGACCATTGACCACGTAAATCGATATCGCGCAGGCGTGTTCGTGTCGAACCGGGCGTCGGATAAGATGGTGGCGTTGAACGACTGGACGATCATGTGTCGATCTGGCTCAGCCGCGGACACCGAGGCGTTGGCGGGGTACGTGCGCAAACTGGTTTCGGAACACGAGATGGAATTAGACGCCCCCGCGGACGTCAAGACGGTGGCGACAATCACGAACCAGATTGGGTATCAGAATAAAGGGATGAATAACGGACGAGGGATGAGCGCGTACACGATTGTCGGAGGATGGGATGCGAGACGCGGAGCGCAGGTGTATGCGTGCACGGCGGGCGGAAACATGGTCAAGGAAAGATGGACGACGGATGGAAGCGGATCAACGTACATTTGGGGATTTTTAGACGACGGATGGCGCGAAGGTATGACACGGGAGGAGTGCGAGGCGTTCGTCGCTCGGGCGATCGCGCTCGCCATGTCTGTGGACGGTTCATCGGGCGGTTGCATTCGGCTCAACGCCGTGGATTCCGAAGGCATTCATCGACGTTTTATCCAGGGTTACGACATCCCTCCCATCATGGGTGAGCTCGAGCAAACTCGCGGGCGTCCCGTTTTAGCTCTTCACGGTCATCAGGGCGCATCCGGGGGCATGATGCTCTAGTTAAATTACGTGAGAGGCTTTGGATTTGTAGTAATTTGCGAGAAAAAACAAACTTTTCCGACCTTCCTAAACGGGAGGGTACTTTCACACACAAAAGACGAACGCGACGACGACGACACACACACACACACGCGCGCGCGCGCGCCGAGTGGGTTTCGAAAACCGCGTTAAAACTTAAACGCGCTTGCCTCGCACCGATTTAAACGCGGTTCATCCACGCGCGAGGAGACCGGAAAGGAACGTGCGGATTCTCATAGAGAGAGAGAGAAAGAGCGCCGCCGCCGCCCGCCTGCACACGAAAGAAATTTCAACGATGCCGCCGAACGACGACGAGGAAGGAAAAACAGCGGCGAAACGGGCCAAGACGAACGAAACCGAAGACGATGGAATGAACCCGCACACCGGTGAAGCGCTCTCGCAGCGGTACTACGACATTCTCGCCAAGAGAAAGACGCTTCCGGTGTGGTTGCAAAAGCGAGAGTTTATCGAAAAGTTGAAAGCGAACCAGACGATGATTCTCGTCGGTGAGACGGGTAGCGGTAAGACGACGCAGGTTCCGCAGTTTGTTGTCGATGCTGGGTACACTGCGGATGGAAAGATGTGCGTGTGTACGCAGCCGAGACGAGTGGCGGCGATGAGCGTGGCGAAACGTGTGGCGGACGAGATGGACGTGAACATTGGCGAAGAGGTGGGTTACTCTATTCGTTTTGAGGAAACGACGGGTCCAAAGACTATTTTAAAGTACGCGACGGACGGTATGCTGCTGAGAGAAGCAATGACGGATCCGCTGTTGTCGAGATACTCGGTGGTAGTGATCGATGAGGCGCACGAACGGACTTTGGCGACGGATATTTTGTTTGGTTTGTTGAAGGAAATTTTAGTCAAGCGCCGTGACCTCAAGTGCGTGGTGATGTCTGCGACGCTCGAGGCGGAAAAGTTTCAAGGCTACTTTTTGGACGCACCATTGATGAAGGTTCCAGGTAGAATGCACCCGGTGGAGATCTTCTACACGCAGCAACCAGAGCGAGATTACCTCGAAGCTTCAATTCGGACGGTGACGCAAATTCATCAGTGCGAGCCGCCGGGCGATATTCTGCTCTTCTTGACTGGTGAAGAAGAAATCGAAGACGCGTGCTCCAAGATTAGACGAGAGATTCAAAACTTAGGTGATTCTGTGGGTGAGGCAAACGTGGTGCCGCTCTACGCGACGCTTCCTCCAGCGATGCAACAGAGGATTTTTGACAAGGCGCCAGAGGGTAAACCGGGCAAGCCTCCGGGACGGAAAATCGTAGTATCCACCAACATAGCTGAGACGTCTTTGACGATTGATGGGATCGTGTACGTCATCGATCCGGGTTTTTCCAAGCAAAAGGTGTTCAACCCTCGCATTCGGGTCGAGTCGCTGTTAGTGTCGCCCATTTCGAGAGCATCTTCTCAACAGCGCGCTGGTCGTGCCGGTCGTACTCAACCGGGTAAGTGCTTCCGATTATACACGGAGCAATCTTTCAAGAAGGATTTGCAAGAGCAAACCTACCCAGAAATTCTCCGATCAAACCTAGGGAGCGTCGTGTTGCAGCTTAAGAAGCTCGGCATCGACGATTTAGTACACTTTGACTTTATGGATCCGCCGGCGCCAGAGACGCTCATGCGAGCGCTCGAGTTGCTCAACTATTTGGGCGCGCTCGATGACGAAGGTAACTTGACCACAGTGGGTCAAGTGATGGCTGAGTACCCACTCGATCCGCAGCTCGCCAAGATGCTCGTCACCTCGTGCGAGTTCAAGTGCTCCAACGAAGTTTTATCCATCGTGGCGATGCTCTCTGTGCCCATGTGCTTTATTCGTCCGAGAGATCAAGCCGAACAAGCCGACGCCGCCAAGGCTCAGTTTGCGCACGTCGATGGCGATCACCTCACCTTGCTCAACGTCTATCACGCGTACAAGCAAGCGAAAGAAGATCCCGACTGGTGTTGGAACAACTACGTCAGCCACCGAGCAATGAAGAGCGCCGACAATGTTCGCACGCAGCTCGTGCGCATTTGCCAACGCTTCAACTTGCCGCTCGTCAGCACTGACTTTACATCGAGAGATTACTACCCAAACATTCGTAAGGCAATCTTGAGCGGGTATTTTATGCAAGTCGCGCACCTCGAGCGCGGTGGACGCTACCTCACCGTCAAAGACAACCAAGAGGTCATGCTCCACCCTTCCACCTGCTTGGATCGCAAGCCCGAGTGGGTGGTGTACAACGAATTTGTGTTGACGTCAAAGAATTACATTCGCACCGTCACCGACGTTCGCGGCGAGTGGCTGATTGATCTCGCACCGCATTATTACGACCTCTCCAATTTCCCGATGTGTTCGGCAAAGGAGGTCTTGAAGCGCTACTATCATCAGCGAGAGCGCGAATCGAAAAAGTAGAAGAACAATTGTACATCGAAGAACAATTGTTCTTACAATTGAACTTCCAACAAATGGAAGTTCAATTTGTTCTTACAATTTGTTGGAAATTTTTTGAACTTCCATTTGTTGGAAGAAGCGCGAGAAGCGTCGGCGTCGATGCCGTGTGCGCGCTCGTTGTGCCGGACAGCGGTCCCCTCCAAGTACATCGAAGAAGCGTATTCCTTACGTTGAAAGTTCCAACAAATGGAAGTTCGATTTGTTCTTACAATTGTTCTTACAATTGTTCTTACAATTGTACCGTAGTTTTATAGATCAAATTTATGTTTATGCGCTTGTCGAATATCAAGTCTGGTCGAGAAAAATCGCTGCTGTCGGTAACTAAAACGCTGCTGTCGGCAACTTACGGCACGTAAAACGGATCCTTCGGCGCGCGCTCAGGCCACACCGCGCTGAGATAACATGTTCCTGGAACGCCTGCTCTGTGATAGCCGGTGTTAAATCCGGTAGTGATCCTGGTGATCGCATCGACGCCGCTATCACCAGACCACGGGAAGAGATTATAATACTCTTTGTCCTTGCCCATGCGAATCTCGACACCACCAGCGGTGTACTTGAAATCGATGCGCCATTCGGTATCGTCGTTCTCTTCTATTGAACCGAGTTTGTCCGTGCGCCAATGCCAAGATGTATCGCTCTCCGGCGCGTAGGAATATTGCCACGTCCCACAGCGGATATCATCCGTGATGAAACGGGATGCGTGGCCCGGCCACTTGGGTCTCGGATCGAAATGGATGACGATGTCTTCGCATACCTGAGCAGGATTACCGGGCGGAGAACGTGACGCGTATAAATTCATCGTGCACACGCCTAAGTTATTCCAACCGTACATGATGTAAGAAAACCCGATCCCGCGCGGAGGCTGCGCCTCGAGCACCGACGTCATGAGGTCTCGTTCTGCGGCCGTCCACTCGTGCGGTTCACCGTCGGGATGGCACGACTCTCTGCAAGTACCGAACGTGAAATCGACGTACCCTCTCGGACTCCGCTCCGTGGTTCGCATCGCGTCGATGTTGATGATACGATTGATGAATCCGCCGTAGGAGTGGACGCACGAGTCGTGGACGTTGAGAGCGCTCCTCGGTAAATTCTTCCGACGCACGCGCTTCGAGTTGAATCTGTTCGGTCCGATTTCTCTGAGAATCGTTCCCTGCGCGTTCTTCAACGCAAATCCCCATTCGTGATTGAGTGCATCCGTCGTCGCGGCCCACGTATGCATGTCGCCGGGGAACAGGTTTGAAGACTCCATCTTCACCCCCTTCGACCAGTCGAAGAAATCTTTCCCGTCAAAGTTATGATAGACGATTCTCGCCTCGGTCACGTTCGCCCCGGGACCGAAAAATTCAGGAAACGCCGTTTTCAACGCATCGCTCTCGCATCCCATGTGTAGCGTGTACGTGATGGGAGAGCGCTTCCCGCTCGGCTTTCTCGGAACCGAAACGTTGTACCGTCCGAGCGCCGCATCCACCGGTCTCGGCTCACCCAACGCCTCGGGCGTCACCAAACGCTCGAGCGACCACACGCTCGACGCGTCCGCGTCCAACGCATCACCGAGTCGCTCGTTCGCGCGCACGTCGGCCTCGCGCGTCGACACCGCGACCACCGACGCGAGGAAAAGCACGGATCCCACGAATAATGTCGCCAACACCCTCCCGCGCGTGCCGCCGCTGCCGTCCGTGCCGCCCGACGTCGACGTCGACGTCGACGATACCGTCGACGCCAAGAGCGCCCTGCGCTCGTCCTCGCTCGACATGTCGCCTCGCGCCGTCGACGCGCGCGCGTGTGTCGCTCATCCGTCTCGTCGGTGTCACGACCAACCGCCGCATCGTCGTCTCCGCACTCTCGGACAAGCGTCGTCTCCCCCGCGGAGTCATGCTAGAGAAAGAGGACGCCGCGTACGGCGAGTTGGATCTCACAGCCACCGCGTTTCGAGCGGCGGAGAAACAGTACAAACTTCGACTGGAGGAACAGTTCCGAATAGGCGCGAACGGGCGACGAAGGGGCGGACGGTTTGTCGCGGCGCCGGTGGACTTGAGCCGAGCGTTGGACCTCTCGGGCGGCGAGACCAAGGGTAAGGCGTCGCTCGTGCGGGAGAAGGCTCTCGATGACGGAACGATATCGAGGGTGTATGCGTTGGATAGGCATCCGGGGTTTTATTACGTCGCCAACGCGCTGAGCGTCGGAGAACAGAGGGAATGGGTGACGCGCGCGGCCAAGGAGCTGTGCGAGCCGCCGGCTCGGACGAATTTTACTAGAGAGCTCGGAGACTTGCCGGAGGGGTTGTGGAGCGCGGCGATCGCGGACGCAATGTTGGTTAGGGATGGTGCGAACGGTTGCGCGTGGGAAACGCCGAGGAAACCGATCAAGCGCGGCGATGCGAATGAGAAATTTTTGGCGAGGCGTCTGTTGGCCAAGCTTCGATGGGCCACCGTCGGTTCTCCATTTAATTGGACGGAGAGGGTGTACGAACCGAACGTACCGAGGCGACCGATATCGAACGAGTTAATATCACTTACACGTCGCATTGCGCGAGCGGCGCCGGAGAATTGGACGTTTGATGGACAAGCGGGGTTGATTAATTACTATCAGCCGGGAGACACGCTCAACGCGCACGTGGACGACGCCGAGAACAACTTGGACAGACCCATTGTGAGCATCTCCCTCGGCTGCGCGGGAATATTTCTTCTAGGTCATGAAAATCGCGACGAGGAGCCGACGGCGATGGTGCTTAGATCTGGCGATGCCGTCATCCTCGGTGGCGCGTCAAGAAGCTGCTACCATGGCGTGCCTCGAGTCTTTGGGTGCGTGGACGATCCCGAAGACCGAGAGTCTTTCCCAGTCCCCGAAGCCTTGCGAGACGACGGGTGGGACTCTGCGCTCGCCGAATACGCGTCGCACACGAGAATCAACATTAGCATTAGAGATATAGACTAGATAGCTTGGCATCATGTAACAAATGAATTTCGCGTGGCTACGTAGCGCGCGCGGCAAATCGTTCCTCCTCGTCATCCTCAATCTTCTGACCGTCTTATTCTTCCTCGTCATCCTTCTTGATCTTCTTCTTCTTCTCCTCTTCCTCCTCATCTTCCGGCTTCTCACCCGGCTCGC
>Ga0255759_10005923_pt1 | contig 10379 bp, 9 predicted proteins | sample 101ome_20_FD_179959 | JGI IMG/M metagenome (GOLD analysis project Ga0255759, IMG submission 179959) | Coastal salt marsh microbial communities from the Groves Creek Marsh, Skidaway Island, Georgia - 101404AT metaG (version 2) | ecosystem: Environmental > Aquatic > Marine > Intertidal zone > Salt...
CGGATTCTCGCGCGAGACGACGCATCGCCGCCTCGCGTCGACGCGCGTCGTCGTTCGCGCGAAGACGCGCGAGGACGTCGTCGGCATCGCCGTCGTCGGCACCGGGTGACGTCGACGACGCGACGTTGACGTCGGGCATGCGAACGCACAGTGACGACGACGCGTCATCGCGACCGCGTCGTGTTGACCGACTGACGGTTGGGACGCGAGACGAGCGCGAGACTCGCGGGTATGTATATTTACTGTCTGGCCGACGCGCGGCGAACGGCGGTGCGAAGACGATCGAACCACGCGCTGGCGCGGCGAATCTCGCGTTCGATGGCGCGGAGCCGGTGGGCGAGGACGTCGACGTCGTCGGAGGCGTCGTCGGAGGCGTCGAGGGCGAGGCGGCGGGCGGCGACGCGGCGGCGGGCGAGCCGCGCGCGTAAATCGTCGATGTCTTCGACGGAGACGATGGAGGCGGCGCGGTGGAGACCGTCGGTGGCGTGGTGGAGACACTCGTCGAGGTGGGCGCGGGCGTCGGTGACGTCGCCGCGGAGGGCGCGGGCGTCGCGCGCGGTCGACGAGGCGGGGGCGGGCGGGCGGGCGCCGTCGCGAGACGCGCGGAGGAAGGCATCGCCGCGCGCGGACGCCTCGCGACGGTCGAGCTCGGATTTTGCCTTGGCGACGTACGCGAGCTGTGCGTCGAGGAGGTTCATCTTTGAGTCGCGCTCGTCGTTAAGGGTGTCCGAGGAGGCGTGCGCGGAGGACGCCGCCTCGCGGCGGCGCGCGCGGAGCTCGTCGCCCTCATCTCGAGCCGCGCGAACGGCCGAGGCGACGACGGCGGAGACGCGCTTTATGGCAGCGGCGCTCTCTTTTTCGTGCGTTTCGCACGCGTCGTTGATCGCGCGCGCCGCCTCGGCGGTCGCGAGCGCCGCATCGAGGTGTGACCGAGCGACGCTTCGAATGCGCTCCGCCTCGGCGCGAATCGTCGCCGCCTCGCGCGCGTCGTCCTCGCCGCGTTCGTCGCAGAGACTGTCCCTCGCGGCGACGGCGCGCAACTTGTCGTTAATCTCATCCCGAAGCGCCATCATTCGACTCGTGTCGCTCTCCAATCGCTCGAGCTCATCCGCGAGCGCGAACTCGCGCTTGGCGAGTTCGTTTTCTCTGGCGTCCAAGAGCGCGTTGGCTCGAAGCAATGCCGCCGTCTTTGTCTCGAGAAGTTCCTCCGCGCGCGCGCGCTCTTCGCGGTGCGCGTCATCCTCTCGATCGTCGCCGTCGTCGTGGTGGTCTTTTCCCGCTTCCGGCGCGAATGGGTCGACGTCGAACCGTCGACTCGCCTCTTCCTCGCGCCGACGGCGCTCGACGTCGGCGTTGGCCAACGCCGCGTTCGCCGTCGCTTTCGCGCGTTCCAACTCCATCTTCAAGTCGACGATCTCGCGCTCGAGCTCGGCGGCGAGCAAGTTTGGCGCTAATTCGTGAAGCTTTTGCTCCAACTTGGCGTTCTCCTCGTTCAGAATCACCTCCGCCTCGGCCGCCGCGCTCAACTGTCGCGCCGCCGCTTCCTCGCGGCGCTCTAATTGCGCCTCCTTCTCGTCGAGCTCGCGTTCGCGCGCGCGCGTCTCCTCGAGTTCCGTCTTTGCGGTCTCGATGAGCGCCATCTGAGCCTCGAAATCGGTTCGTTTGGATCGGAACTCTTCAATCTGTGGCTTCCACTCGGCGATCTCCGCCTCGCGCGATTCGGCCTCGCGGCGTCTGGCGTCTAATTCTGCCTCGAGCGTGGAGAGATCCCGAGCGCGCGTCTCATTCTCTCGCGCCATTCGATCGAGAAACTCTTCGTGTTCGCGAAGTTCGCGTTGTTTATGCTCGTGCGCCTCCTCGCGTTCGCGCATCTCCGTCGCGTCTCGATCAAACGCCTTGACGTTGTCCTCGAGTCGCGCCGCCGTTTCCTCAATCATCTTCTCCTGGCGCTCCAAATCCCCTCGCATCGTCTCCACTTCGTCCCACGCGACGGCGATCGCCTCACACTCCTTCGCCGCGATCTCCGCCGCGTCCGCCGTCTCGCGTTCCCGGTCGTCCAAATCGGCGCGGACGCTATCCATGAGTTTGAGCTGTCGCCCCTTTTCGGCGGCGTACGCGTTTGCCTCGTCGCGCAAGGACTCCACCTCCTTCTTCAACGAGTCCACCTCGCGCTGTGCGCTCGCCCTGGACTCGATGGCGCGCGTCAGATCGTTTTGCGTCTGTCGAAGGTTGGATCTCGCGCGCTGTTCGTCGTTTTCAATCTCCGCCAGTCGTCTGGTGACGTCGGATTCGCGCTTCTCCGCGGCGTCGGCGCGCTCCATCGCCCGTCGCACCCGAGCCTCCTCGTCTGCCGCGCGCTCTTTGAGCGAATCCACTCGTCCCTCGACGACGCGCAATTCGTGCTCTCGAGTGGTGACGCTCTCTTCTCGCCGTAACACCTCCACCTCTCGCTCGGTGAGCTCTTCGACGATTTCGCTCCGTCGTCGTTCCAACGTCTCCATCTCTCGACGCACCGCGTCGCTCTCTCGATCCATCTGCACCAACGCCTCCGTCAATTGATCATCCCTGGAATCTATCTCCTCCCTCGCGCGACGCATCGCGCGCTCTCGTTCGTCTAATCGCTCCTCTCGCCGTCTCGTCGCCTCGGCTCTCGTCTCCGCCGCCTCCACCGCGCGTTCGCGTTCCATCAACGCCATCTCCCGATCTCGAGCGTCGCGCTCGCGCTCCTGCAATTCAATCATCTGCTCTCGCGCGCGCTCCACCGCCAACGCGTCCCCGGCGCTTGCCTCGGCGCGCGCCTCGTCCCGTTCCCGTTCGAGTCGTCTCGCGCGCTCGGCGGTCGCCGCCGCCTCCGTCTCCAACTCCTTGACGTATCGTCGCATCGCCGCCAACTCTCTCGCCACCGCCTGCCGCTCGAGTTTAATAGCGTGCGAATCTTCCGCAACACCGTCCACCGTCGTCGCCAGCGACGCGACGCTCGCGCGAGGGACGTCGAGCAATCCATTCGCTATTGCATCCCATCGCGCTCGATCCGACGCGCCCGCGTCGACACCGACGCGCGCGGGCGGCGTTCGCGGCGCCTCGGGGGGTGGTTCGGGCGTGCGCATCGCCCACCGCGCGGACGACGCGGTTCAGCGGGACGGACGGCGTGTGAGGTGAACGGGCAAGGTGGGCGTTAAAAAACAAAATTGCTGCTACTGTACACCGTCTCTCCCGGGAGACGAGTGCCGATGTGATCACTAGAGGGGACGCTCGCGCGTCGACGCGCGAGTCGCGCGCGCGTGCATTCCCACCCGGCGTCTCGAGCGGAGATCACGCTCGACGACGTCACGGTGACGCGCGCGCTTTTTTCGTCGGCGACTCGGACGACGACGCCTCGCGGCGTCCGTCGTCGAGTCTTCGAAGCGCGCGTTCAAACCCCGAATTCGGCGCCGCCGTCGGACGCGCGGCGCGTATGGTCGCTATCGCCTCGTCGTACGACATTCCGAGCTCGCGCATCATGTACATGGCGCAGATGGTGGCGCTTCGACTCTTTCCCCGAAAGCAGTGCACCAACACCCCGCCGCCGTCGGCTCGCGCGAGCGCGTCGCGAATGAAGTCGAAACAGAAATCAAAGTGCGCGCCGATATCAGCGTCCGGCGCGTCTCGCACCGCGCACGTCGCGTGCGTGAAATCATCGGGGTAAAACCCACCTCGCGGCAATCCCTCGCACACGGTCAACACGTGCGTGATGCCGAGAGCGCGCAACCCGTCGCGGTTTTTCGCCGCGCCGACGCTTCCCAGAAACACCCCTTTCGTTACCTCCACCGCCTCAGAATCGTGTTTCACCGCGCGCGCGGTGGCAAGCGCGGTGAACAACGCCTTCACCTGCGCCTTGCGCGTCGCTCGATCCGAGCCCGTCGTCTCCGCGCTCCCCCACCCGTCCATCGCGCCGCTCAACACCTCGGTACCTCGGCAGCGATTCACGAGCGCCTCCACGGCGACGTACGCCGCCCGCGCCGGTTCCACGTCCGCGAGCATGCACGCCGACGACGCGTTCGCGTTCCTTGGCGCCCGCGCCACCGCCGTCTGCGCGTCACACCGACGTCCGCGTCGAGATGTGCCGCGTCGACTCTCCGGGTGTTACGTCCGCGGACCGACGTCGATAATCCCGATGCGTTCGACGGCCGATCACCTCGCGCGCGCGCGCGTCCCGCGACGTTTCGCGACGCGAACGACTGGAAAAGAATTTGCCGCGCGCGATCGCGGCGCGCGAGGACGCGCGCGAGCGTCGCGCGGGCGCGCGGCGCGACGATCGTCGATCGACGCGTTCGCGCGAAACGAAGAGACGTTTTTGACGAGGAGACGAAGAGACCGCCGGCGGCATGGGGGCGTGCGCGTCGCGCGCGAACGCGACGCGCGCGGACGGTGACGCCCGTGAAGGCGATGAGACGACGGTCGTCGACGCGATGCGCGCGTGTGATCCGATGGAACTGGGGAAACGCGAGTCGGCGGCGACGACGCGACGGGTGAAGAGGAAACCGTCGCGCGAGCTTCATCCCACGATTACGCGCGCGTTAAAGTCGGAGAGCGAGACGGTGCGACGGTCGGCGCAGTTTTTGATCGATCAGGAGCGATTAGACGCCGAGTCAGAGAAGACGTTCGAGCGGTTGCGGGATCTTCCGGCGCAGTTGGCGGCGGTGCGTGGGGATGAAGAGTGGCGAGGGAAGACGAAGCGGGACGTGCCCAAGGGCGTCGTCGCCGTGTCTCGAGCGTTCGGTGCGGCGATTCTGGAACAGGATGTCGAATGGGCGACGCGCGATGAGATAAAATCGTTGTTCGCACCGACGGTGGATTATCTCAACGTGCACGGTGAATTCTTCCAGGGACGAGAGGCGGTGTTAAACTCGTTAAACGAGAGCGTGCGTCGAATGTCCTCGAGGTTACGAACGTCGTCCACCCGCGGCGACGCGAGGACGCTCGGATACGTCAAAATGGACGTTCAGGGACCGAAGTACAAGGGACGCGGCGCGGGAATTCGCGAGTGGAGCGAGTGGCAGATCGAGTACACGTTCAAAATTCTTTTACTCAAGATTAAGATTCGAGAGATGTATCTCGTCGACGACGAAACCGATTTGATTCGTCACATTTGTCGACTGCGCGTGTACTGACGAGCGATCGGTCTCGTGAGGCGCTTCGCGGCAACTCAACGAATGCGTCGATCTCGTATAAACAATTCCGCTACGGTAAATACGTACAATTGAATAACAGAAGAACAGGGAGCCCTCTCCTTACTTTTTTTACGCCGCATTCGCGCCCGCGCTCATCTCCTTCGCCTTGCGCTCCTTGATGACGTTTGCGAGGAAGAATTCACCAGCCTTGTAAGACGAACGAACCATGGCGCCGCTCGCGACGTATAAGAAACCCATGCTCTCGGCAATTTCCTGGTAGCGCTTAAACGCCTCGGGGGTGATGTACTCGACCACGGCGAGGTGCTTCTTGGTCGGTCGCATGTATTGACCGAACGTGACGACGTCGACATCTGCCTCGCGAAGCAATCTGAGCGCATTGATGACTTGTTCTTGCGTCTCCCCGAGTCCGAGCATGAGAGACGTCTTGGTGATTTTCGCCCCCGACTTTTTCGCGTGCTTCAACACCTCGATGGATTGATCCCAATTCGCTCTTCGATCGCGAACGTCTCGCTGGAGCTCCGGCACCGTCTCCACGTTGTGCGCAAACACGTCCAATCCAGAGCTTGCCACGAGCTCCACCAAATGTTTCTCGCCTCTGAAATCCGGCGTCAACGCCTCCACCAAGACGTCGCACGACGCCTTGAGCCGCTGCACCGTCTCCCTAAAGTGACCCGCTCCTTGATCCTCGACGTCGTCTCGATCGACGCTCGTCAACACCACGTAATCCAATCCCCAAGCCGCGATCGCCTTGCTCACGTTTTTCGGTTCATCCTTATCCAACGGCGGCGGCGCCCTCGACGTCTTCACCGCGCAAAACCGGCAACCCCTCGTGCACGTATCCCCCATGATCATGATCGTCGCCGTCGCCGTTCGCCCCTCTCCGCCCCCCCAACACTCGCCTAAATTCGGACATTTCGCCTCCTCGCACACCGTCGCCAGCTTGAGCTCACGGAGTTTCGATTTAATCTCCGTGTACCGCTCGCCCCCCGGCACCTCGCGCTTTAACCACGCCGGCTTTCTCGTCGTCTTATCCTTCAAACTCGTCGGCGCCGGCACGCTGTACGTCGCGCCCGAGCGCACGAAATCATCGAACCCCGGCCCTTGGGCCAACGCGCGTCGGAGTTCATCCACCGATGACGACGCGCGCGTCGTCTCCGTCGTCGTCGATGACGCCCCCTCCATCGTCTCCACCGTCACCGAATCGGTCGACGCCGCGTCCGCGAAGGCGCGTCGCGCGAGTCTCGCGAACGCGACGCGTCGGTCGAGCGCCCCTCTCGCGCCTCGCGCGATCGCGCGCGCCGACATGGTCCCCGCGCGTCGACGAGTGACTCCTCGAATAAACACAGCGACACTGAAGTCCACAGCAGGGACTCATTCTCGAGTCACGACCCTTCAAGAACGTTCTCACCGCGTCCTCCGTCGGCGCGTCGTCGCCCGCACACGTCGTCGTCGTCGTCGTCGACGCGCGCTCGCCACCATGGGAGGAGGAAACGCGCAAAAGTCCGCCACCGCGCGTAAAAAAGCCTTGGAAAAGGCGCAAAAAGCCGCCGCCGGGTCGCAGTTGAAGTCCAACGCCGCAGCCATGTCGACGATTTGTCAAGTGTGTCGCGCGAGTTTCATGTGCACGCTCGCGCCGAGCAAACTCAAGGAACACAGCGATAATAAACACCCGAAACAAACGTTCGAGCAGTGTTTTCCGGGGGTGACGCTGTGATCGTCGCCGACGGGACGGGTCTAGTCGCGTCGTCGGGAAAGAGGTCGTCGAGCGGGGCCGACGCCGACGACGCGATCTCTCTAGCAATAAATTCATTCGGTATCGCGCGTGTAATACGACGAGGGAGACGCGTACACGTTGATTGAATGATGATTTTTTGTTTTCGCTACGATTATATGTATATTCCTCCTCCCAAAACGACGTCTCTACACGTCCACGTATCGCCCGTTGGAGATTTGGTACTCGAGCTTCGGGTCGCCGATGGAGCCGGCGACTTTGTTTCTCACCTTTTGCACGTTGATGGTGACCTCACGAAGCGACCCGAGCTTTTCGTCGCGGTTGCGGTGGACGACGATGCCGTTGTCGCACTTGTTGATGAAGTGCGCGGAACCGGAGATGTCGTACAGACCGGGACACTCGCCCTTCCAGTTGTGCAACTGCCGAGGGTGGGCGACGAACCAGACGTGCACGTCGTAGTGCTGAGCGAAACGTTTGATTCGCGTGAGCATTTGGGAGACGTATTCCGTCTCCGTCTGTCCGGTCGGGCGCTTGTGATCGAGCTCATTGTATGGATCGATGAGTAAGCCTCGAATGCCGTGGCGTAAGACGGCTGCGCGCGCTAATCCTAAAATCCAATCCACGCTCGGAAGCTCGTCGTCCTCGTGGCGAATGAGCACGAAGTGATCGTTGAGCCACTTCATGCCCGTGCGCATCGTGTCCGGATTCATGCGCGGCGCCTTGGAATATTTACCTTCGAACCAAGGTTCACCGACGTACTTTTCGACCAACTTTCGCGCGTGTTCGTGCACCTTGTTCTCGAGCGAGCACAACGCGAAGGACCATCCGTGTTGCACCGCCAGGTTGCACATGAGCGCGTCCACCCACTCGGATTTACCGCTGTTCGGCACCCCGGTCACGACAGTGAGCTCACCCGGGACGATGCGATAGTGGTCATCGATGTTTCTCCACCCCGTGGAGACACCTCGAAGTTCGTTTGCGGTGGACATGTTGAAGTACGCCTCGATTTCTGGCGCGAATTCGGAAAATCGAAACAACCCTCGAAGCGGAAAGCCTTCCGCAGTGGTGAGACACTCGCGCACGGTGTCTATGCCCTCTTTTTGCAACGCCTCATTCGCGTCTTTACATCCCTCCGGCCAACTCACCTTCCAGCATCGCTCTTTGCCGAGACGACGCGCGAGCTCCTCGGATAACGCCTGACCGGGTCCGTCGGAATCGGCGGCGATGACAAAGCGAGAGATGGAATCGAGCTGCGCGCGACAATTCCACAGGTACTCGTACTTCTTATCCTCCTCGGGCGCGGGCGTCGGACCATCGCGCACTTTCCCCGGCGCACCGTCGGGAACGGATACGACGTTTTTAAACCCAGCTTCCTCCAAGGCGAGTTTATCCATCTCGCCCTCGACGAGAATCACCTCCTCCTCTCCGACGACGTCGTCCAATCCGTACAAGATTTTCTCCGCACCCTTGACTTGCCAAAACGTTTTATCCGGACCGCGGTACTTGATGTTGATCAATTCACCGTCGCGCATGTACGGAAAGCACAGCGCATCGACGTAGCCGCCCGACGCGGGCGAGTACACGTGCTGCACGGCGAGTCCGTTGCGTTCGGCGGTTTCCAACGAAATCCCGCGCGCCTTGAGCGTCTCCGCCCACTTGGCCGCCGCCGGCGTCATCTCCCCCGGGCCGATGCGCTGTAACTCCTCGGGCGCGGGAAGTTTCGGTTTTGCGACTCGTCTGTTGGAGACGGCGCTGTCCGTGCCTCGAGATGCGCGAGTGCGACCGTCCGCGTTCGTCCCTCCCGACCACTCGCAGTTGGCGCGATGGCAACACCACTGCGCGCTCTTCCCGTCGTCCTCCACGTGCACCGCGAGAGAGCGCTCGCCCGATGACCCACCATTACACGTCGGGCAGATGATTCGATGCTGTCCGGGGGTGTAACTCTGAAGTACGATGCCGTGATCCATCAACGCGTCTCGCAGGCCAGGCGGTCCCGTGCTCGCCTTGGCGGCGTACTCGCCCTCCGCATCTGGTTTCGATCGACGCACCACCGGCGCCGGCGTGCTGAAATATTGTCCGGGATTACTCGAGGCGGCGTCGACCGGTTCCTGTCGACGCTGTTGTTGTTGCGGCGGTGGCGGCGGCGCGCCATTTCCTTGTCTCGCCTGCTGCGGCTGTTGTCGCTGCTGCTGCTGCGGAGGCGGCGCATTCGGACGTCCTCTCTGTTGCGGCGGCGCCATCGGCGTACCTCGCGGCGGCGGTTTTGCCCCTGCGTTCGGCGAACCCTGACCTTGCAACCACTGCACGCTCGCCCCCGCCGGTCGTCTCTGCTCGCCGCCGGTGTCGGCGTCGGCGTCGGCGGCGTTTCGCTGAAAATTCCCTCTCGGATCCGTCCCACCTCGTCCGCCTTCCGGCCACCCGCTCGACGCCGTCTTCACCGATCTCGCACCGAAAATCGCACCGCCGTCAACCGCGACGCGTCCGCGCCCGCGCATCGCGCGCAGCGCCCACCGACTCGCCATGACGGATTCGGGACAATCTTTCGACGATTCAAACGCACCCGCGCGCGCTCGTCCACCACGCGCGCTCGTCCTCGGCGCGACCGCGAGCGCGTGTGGTGTTCGCGCGCCAAAGCTTGTGCGCATGCGTCGACGACGCGACGGACGACGCGACGCCGTGTGTCGCGCGGGTGCGTTTGATTGATTTTTTCGATGTCATTTTGGCGCCAAACGCCTTCGCGTCATGTCCCGCGCGATCGACGTTACCTCGCGCGCGAGCGCGAGCGCGAACGCGCGCGTGAAACAGTCCTCGCGCGTGTGCGCGGCGAGCGCGACGGCGCGCGTGCGTCGCCGCGCCGCGCTCCGCACGACGCTGGTGGGACTCGGCCTCGTCGGAATCTCTTCGCCGTCGTCGTCCCGCGCGGAGGGACAGCCGATCGATTGGTTGCTCAAGACGACGTTCGACGAGGACGTCGATCTCGTGGAGATCATCAAAGCGTCGGCGAGCGGAGACGACGCCGCGGGGTCGGCGGCGTGGTTGGACGAACGCGCGACGGCGTCGGCGGAGGCCAAGGCGAAGAAGCGCGAGGAGGCGACGGAGGAACCCGAGGAGGAGCGTGAACCGGTAGACGTCGCGGCGACGGCGACGAAATTTGGAAAATTGGGCGCGATTTTGGTGTTCGCGGACGTGGTGACGGCGGCTATCATGGGGAAGAGCGTGCTCGGGGTGGCGAAATCCATGGAGCGCGAGTTGGAGATGGGAGAGGACGGCGAAGTTCGCGAGGTGAAGAAGACGGAGGCGCCCGCCGAAGGTGGAGATTGGAAGGAAATCATGGCGGATAAGCTCATGAAGAAGCTCAAGGAGAAGAACGCCGCGACTTCGGAGGATGGGGAGGTTGAGGACGGGGACGCGTCGACGTGAGCTCCGCGCGACGAGCGACGCAGGCAGGGCTCTTGTTGTAATGAACGAGGCACCGA
>Ga0255759_10005926_pt1 | contig 10375 bp, 12 predicted proteins | sample 101ome_20_FD_179959 | JGI IMG/M metagenome (GOLD analysis project Ga0255759, IMG submission 179959) | Coastal salt marsh microbial communities from the Groves Creek Marsh, Skidaway Island, Georgia - 101404AT metaG (version 2) | ecosystem: Environmental > Aquatic > Marine > Intertidal zone >...
AATAAAGAGCTTTCAAGCACATTTTCTGAGAGCCTTACAACTCCGGGCCTTGCAGACGTGAACCTCGATGCGATCACAGCGGCCCTTGGCATCACTGGTAATCAGGCCCTCGCCTATGGTTATGGTGTATGCTATGCGGCGGCGGCTGAAAGTATGGATGCAGCAACCGCCGACGCTTACTGTCGAGGCGCAGGATATGATTATGACGCAACGCTTGCTGCGTTGGATGGTACACCCTACGTTCCGGCTTTAAATGTGCTCTATGTTTCCGGATGGGCTAACTGTTCACTTAGTGCAAGACTATGCCCAAGGGCTGCCATCAATGAAGAGATTGATGAGAAAAGGGTCACAGGAAATATTGGACTATCCTTCACCCCTGATGAAAATACTCTGATCTATGCCTCATATGGCACGGGATTTAAGTCAGGAGGAACCAATACCGATAGAATTGGTGTGGGATTTGACCCGGTATTTGGTCCTGAGGACACCTCCACATATGAAGTTGGTCTTAAGCGAGACTTCCCTGAGCAAGGCCTTAGGGTCAATTTTGCCTATTACAATATGTTGGTTGAAGATTTACAGACCAATACCTTCACCGGTACCGCATTTAATTTACAAAATGCAGGTGAAGTTAACGTTAACGGCATTGAGGCAGAAGTCTTCTTCTTCCCCTCTGATACTTCAAGCATTACCCTTGCATACACATCAACAGATGCTACCTTTGATAACTTTGAGCGAGGCAACTGCCAAATCTCAAATATCTTCCATACTGGAAACCTTGTAGAAGCAACTCAACAAGCTGCACAAGGCTACTGTGATAGATCAGGTAATAGAGTCAGCAATGTTTCAGACGAATACTATTCCATTAATGCCGCAAAAACCTTTGAATTTAATAGTGGTTATACATTGACACTGGGCGCTCAGTTTATTAGCTACTCAGACATGATGATGCATAATAATAACGATCCTTTTGCCCTTCAGCCCGCAAAAGACATGCTTAATGTAAGGGCAGTCTCTCGGATGCCTAATGGAATGGAGGTTGTGGTTTGGGCAAGAAACCTCAATGATACATACCTCCACGGAACCGTTTTTGATACACCGCTTCAAGACGGTAAGTTGGGACACTATCCTATGGAGCCTAAAACTTATGGAATTTCTATCCGCAGAAACTTCTAGGATCAAAAAATCATAAGAAAATAAAAAACCGCGTCTCTGACGCGGTTTTTTTTATGCCAATATTACGACAGGCATAAAAGTGTCATAAAGATTACCTTAGGTATTTGTTAGTATACATTTAAGGAGAAAGTTATGAATACAAAACCTTTTTTTACAAAAAGATATTTAAACTTCCCATTCTTTCACAAGGGCACACAATTACTGGTGCAAATGGGGATATGGAGCTCAAGAGAAATAGTCTGGATTAACGATGAAAAAGTTCTCGACCGTAAGAGCTGGAATTTAACCAATACCTTTGAAACTGAAATTGAGGGGAGCAAGATTAAGCTTACCTATGGCGCGGTATCAAAGAAGGGAATGTACTTTTGTCGTTTGGAGGCAGATGGTGAGCTCATCGATGATCACACACACGCAACTAATTGGCTACATACTATACTCATCCTTATTCTCTTTGCACTAATTGGTGGGCTTTTTGGTTACTTTGTTTTAGGTCCCATACTCTAAGTGCTTCTCGATCAGAATAAAATCAAAGTGCTTCGTGAGCAAAGGAGCTGGTCCCAGCAAAGGCTAGCCGATGCTTCCGGATTGAGCATTCGAACGATCCAAAGGCTCGAAAAAGAGGGGATCGCTTCGATGGAATCGACTCTGTCACTTACGGCTGTCTTTGAGTGTGAGCTCGAGGAGATCCTTGCGAGCAAGCAATCTGAGGGCGACTATAGTAAAATTGCTTTTTACTTTTACTTAGCTATCGCATTATTCATTGGGCTCGTCATCGGTCTATTCATTTAATTAAATACATTTAAGGAAATACAATGAAAAATTTTTTTAAGAAAGTAGGTAAATTTTTAGATGTAACCCGAAAAGTTACCGTCAATATCTTTACTGCAATATTTGTCATCTATTTTATTGTCATCATTGCCATGCTCTTCTCAGGAGATGAGGAGGTAGTAACAGCAGGTAAGGTCGTGATCCTCAACCCTGACGGCATTTTTGTTGAAGAGGAGCGCGTTGACTACTCCTTTGAATCGATCTTTGAAGAAACTACCAGTCAATACGCCTATCGAGACTTTGAGAGGCTCATTGATGCCTTGGTCGCAGATGAAGAGGTGCCAGCGATCCTCTTAGACTTTAGCAGTGCAGGATATTCAGGGCCCTCTACGCTCCTTAGGGTCGCAGAACAGGTTGCACGCCTAAGTGATGCTGGCAAAGAGGTGATCGCCTACTCTGATCGCTACAGCACCGCCAACCTATTAGTAGCCTCGAGTGCCGATCAAATTCTTGCGCATCAGGCAGGCGCTGTGAATCTCAATGGACTAGGAGGCGATGCCCCTTACGTGAACGAGCTCCTTGGAAAAATTGGTGTCACCGTGCATGACTACTCGCAAGGGCAGTTCAAGTCAGCCAACGAGACCATCACTCGGAACGATATGTCAGAGAATGATAGGATGCAGAGGCTTGAGCTGTTAGAGCCTATCTGGGAAGAAATGCTCGCGCGCATTGGCAGCAACAGAGGCATTGAAGTTGCAGAATTACAAAACTTCTCGGATACCTTTTTTAGTTTTATTCCAGAAGCTGCCTTTGCAAACATTGAGCAAGCGATAGTTATGGGTCTCATTGATGAGGTCATCTCTTATCCTGACTTTAGAGCGAGGATGGTTGAGGCCTACGGTGCTGATGAAGAGTCAGAAATTGGCAGCTATAACCATATCTTCTTTGGCGAGTACATGACCACCCTTGAGGAGGAGCCCTCTCTCGCAACCGATGAGATCGTCGTCATCTACGCAGAGGGTGCGATCATGGAAGGTGAGAGCGCATCGGGCGTCATTGGAGCAGACAGCGAGGTTTTAAAAATTCGTCGTGCTCATAATAATGAGAACACGCGCGCTATTGTCTACCGGGTTAACAGCCCAGGGGGGTCTATCATCGCCAGCGAAATGATACGAGATGAGTTATTCGCGGCAAAAAATAAAGGTATTCCGGTAGTAGTTTCTATGTCAGACTACGCAGCATCTGGCGGTGTCTATATCTCTACCCCAGCAGACTATATCTTTGCCGAGCCCTATACCATCACAGGCTCTATTGGTGTCGCCATTGCCATTCCGACCGTTGATCAATTTTTTGAAAAAATAGGTGTTAACTTCGATGGCGTCAATACATCTGCCTTAAGTTGGGATCTCAATCAACCGATGACAGACGAAATCGATGCGCTTTTCGCTGAATGGGGCGCTCGCAGCTATGACCGCTTTATCGCGGTTGTCTCGAGCTCAAGGGAAGAGGACCCCGAGTACATTAAGAGTATAGCGGGCGGTCGAGTCTGGCTTGGAAATCGAGCACTTGAGCTTAATCTCATTGATGAGCTGGGAGGTATTGACGAAGCGATTGCTAAAGCGGTCGAGATTGCCGAACTCGAAGACTACCGTATTAATTACCTAGAGCCTGAATTATCTTTTGAAGAGATAATTATTAGAGAGATCTTAGGTGTCAAACTCAATGGATTAGCAACGCGTTTTATGCCGAATAATATTTTAAGAGCCTTTGCAGAAAATCAACAATTGCTAAATGCACTCGAGCCCAGCGCCAGTTACAGCTGCATCAACTGCTTAGTAAATTTTTAATCAATTGAAATGAACAATGCACCCGAGGGTGCATTGTTCTTTCTTGTAACCTCCATCAATGGAGTATTTATTGTTTTAATGGCCTCTGTTGCCTGAATGTCCTCTATGGCCTCTGTTGCCATAGTTACGGTAATGATAGTTACCATAAAAACTGCCTCTATATCCCCTTGGAAAGCCAGTGATGCTACTACCATAAAAAGGACCGCCGATACTACCACCGATGTAAGGACCGTGCCTTCCAATGCCGCCATGAATACCTACTTGGGGCCTTTCGCCTTGTCTCTTGGATCCATGATTTTGCGATTTATGGGTCTGTGCTGCCTCCTGCTCCTCCTGGTTGTCATGATCAGAGAGAATATATCCAGCCAGTGCCCCAACGACTGCCCCTCCTAAGATATATCCAGCGCCGCCATCGGCTCTAGCAGTATTGGATAGGGCAAATAAAGAAATAAATAATAGAAATAGTGTAGTTTTAGTCATCATTCCCTCCTTTTTATTAAAATGCAACGAAGAGAAAAATCGTTGCAGACAATGGATTTGAGAATAAGCTTGCTTTATATGCAAACAAAAAAAATTACGATGGCATCATTTGTGGTCATATACACTCTGCAGCCATAAAAGAAATAAATTCAATTCAGTATATCAATACGGGAGACTGGGTTGAGAGTTGCTCTGCAGTTACAGAAGACTAGAACGGAAACTTCTCGCTGAGCTTTCATACACCACGAAATGCCCAAGTAAAAACGAAATACGAGAAAGCTGCTTAGCTGTTATTCAATACTTCTAAGGCTAGTCCGTAAATTTCAGAGACCTGCTCAATAATTTTATCCTTAGGTGTACCTGCACCATGACCTGCCCTAGTCTCAACTCGAAGCAGTATTGGATTATTGCATCCCTGAGCGGCTTGTAGTCTTGCTGCAAACTTATAAGAGTGTGATGGGACAACACGATCATCCCTCTCTGAGGTAGTCACTAGCGTGGCTGGATAGCATGCCCCCCCAACAATATTATGATAGGGGGAATAGGAGAGTAAATTTTGAAAGTGCTCAGGGTCCTGCGGAGATCCGTAGTCAGACTCCCAGGCCCACCCTATAGTAAATTGATTGAACCGAAGCATATCCATTACGCCAACCTGGGGGATCGCAAAACCGAAAAGATCAGGATTCTGGAGCATGGTGGCGCCTACTAATAGTCCTCCGTTTGAGCCACCTTGAATGGCAGTGGTTCTCGGAGAGCCAATCGATTGACCATGTAAGTACCTTGCTGCATAGGCAAAGTCATCAAATACATTTTGCTTATTAAGCAGCATCCCCTGCTCGTGCCATGTTGCTCCGTACTCACCGCCCCCACGCAAGTGCGACAAAGCAAAGACACCTCCCTGCTCCATCCACGCCAAGAAAGTCTTTGAAAAACGTGGCAGCAACGAAATGTTAAAGCCTCCATAGCCATAGAGTAGAACTGGGGTTTGTTCATTAATCTCAAGATCGCGACTATGACTTATGTGCAGAGGAATCATCGTGCCATCTTTTGAGGGATAAAAAACTAAGCTGGAAACGTAATCATCAGGATGATAATCATTAAGAGACTCCTCCCAGAAAACGCTTTGCTCCCCAGAAACCAGATCAATCTCATAAATCTTTGGGGGCTGGATATAGTTGGTCACACTAAAGAACGTGGTGGTATCCTCTTTTTTGCCCCCAAATCCATTTACGGTTCCATCAATATCAAGCTCAAGCTTTCCGTGTGCCTGGCCTTGTGCATCAAAGTAATGCACTTCAGTGTTGGTATCGACCATGTAGCTGATGACAAAATGCCCCGCCAAAATATTATAAGAAGAGATCGCGTTTTTGGTCTCAGAGATCACATCTGAAAAACCATCCTCTAGTCTATTTATATTGATTGACACAATCTTTCCGTTGGGAGCATTATGATTGGTAAAAAACCATAAAGTCTCATCTTGACTGTCAATAAAATTATAGGTCGCCTGAAGCTCCTCTATGACAGGAATAAATTGATGCTCGTTTTTAGCAATAGATATTAAATTACGCTCATCAGTACCAAAGTTTGTTGTTAGTACTTTATATTGGCCGTCATCAGAGACCGTGATGCCCCAAGATAGCCTTGGGTTCGTTGAGTCGCTGACAATTAGAGCATCTTGAGACTGCTCATTACCTAGCAAGTGAAGTCTTAGCTCTGGGTTTAAGTTAATATCTGCAAGCTCTTCGTCAACGGGTTCTGGATAGCGTGTGTAATAAAATCCTGAGCTATCGGGAAGCCATTCGGCTCCTGAAAACTTAGACCACAGTAGCTCATCATCGAGAAGTGACTTTCGGTCAATATCCATTATTTTCCAAACACGCCAATCAGAGCCCCCATCAGACATGGAATAGGCGAGGTACTTCCCATCAGGACTAATGCTCAAACCCCCTAAGGAGACCGTGCCATCCTCGGAAAAGGCATTAGGATCCAAAAGTTCTTCAAATACGTCATCGTTACCACCTCTGACCATCAATTTGCTTTGTTGCCAGGTGCCATCGTTGTAGTAATAAAAAGTCTTATCGGCAACTCGAAAAGGTGTGCTCACAGATTCGCTTTCCCAAATTCTTGCCAATGAGGATGCAACCGAATCTTTGAAAGGGGTCTCAAAGTATGAATCGGCAAATGTATTTTGTTTCTCTACCCATGCCAAAGATTCCTCGGAGGTAAAATCTTCGAGCCATCGATACGGATCAGACACCTCAGTCCCATGATACTCATCTGTGTGATCAACGGTTCGTGAGATCGGATATCCTAAATCTGAGTTGCAAGCCATAATTAAGAGCGGTAATAGCGTGGTTAACTTTTTCATATTATTGAATGTAAAAGCTTATTCTACATCCTTTAATCACAATAAAAAAAGCCCCGGCAAGCGGGGCTTTTTTATCATATTGACTGCGTAATTAATGAGATGCGCTATCTTTCATAGCCGCGCCCCAAATAATCACACCAAATAGGATTTTATTTATAAAATCAGCAAGGTTATAGATAAGGTTTAGTGTACCCTCATCTGCTCCACCCCCTAGGTAACCAAAGAAGTAACCTAATGGATAGACTGCCCAACCAAATATGACGATGTACATCATCGTTTGATAGGCCGCCTGCACAGAAGCGCTATTTGAAGCATTTTTCGCTTTAGCACCCTCTCCTGCCCATAGCTCATAGATAATGTATATCCATGCTGCCATTGAGAGGATAAATGCCGGCAATGCACCCATATTGCCTGATTCGCCTAGGTAGCCAAAAACTAGCATCACTAAAGAGCCTAAAAAGAGCTTGTAGAATAGTGATGAAGCAACATTAGTTACAGCTTTAAGGATCAGATAAAACTCCACGATCAAGAGTGGCACGGTCAAGAGCCAATCAATGTATCTAAATACAGTCGGTGAAGTACCGGTTTCTACCCATACTCCTCTCATATATAGATAATGCCAGAAAGCAATACCCGTTACCAAGCCAGACAAGGTGAGCGATGTGCTCCACTTACTGCTTACATTGCTTCTTTCTAAAAAGAAGAAAGCTGTTGCGGCTAATAAGGCTGCGGATACCAGCCAAAAGGAAACGCCGACTAAATCATTAGGATTTAAATCCATATAGATATCCCCCTTTAATTATTATTAAAACAAAAACGCACCATATAGGTGCTTATAAATAAATTACCACAATTGTGGCATTAAAAGTAAAGCAATTATGTTTTAGTTAATTTTTTTAACAAAATCAATAGATTATCTTCTAATTATTGACTTTAAAAAATTTGTTTTTATGGTATTTTTATTAATTATTTAGCAAAAAAATGACTCATACCCACCACACAGATAATCTCGATAAAGTCTTATCAAAAGCCTTTAATCTCCTTGCAAACGGGGTCACAGACTCTAAAAACCTTTTTCATACCCCAACTGTATCCTTACTTGATCAAGACACCATAAAAAATAGAACCATGGTGATTCGTGAATTCTCTCCTAAGAAACGATTACTTAGGTTCCACACCGATTATCGATCAAGCAAGATTCATCAAATCAATACAAATCCTAATGCGTCCGTCCATATCTATGATCCATCAGAAAAGATACAAATCAAGCTTGAGGGCAGTGGTAAACTTCATTATCAGGACGCAATCACCCAAATGGCCTGGAAAAACAGCAAAGAAATGTCGAAAGCTTGTTACTCCGTCCGACTACCGCCAGGAACGGAAGTGGATAATCCGACGCTTTGCGATATTGAACCCAAAGAGCTAGTGCTCGAAGATGGCTACCAAAACTTTGCAGTTCTCATTTTCACCTTCCAACATTTAGAATACCTTTTTCTTCAAGCCTCAGGCCACAGGAGGGCTAAATTTTGTTGGAAAGATGATGGTTTCACCTCCAGCTGGCTTGTGCCCTAAGTTTTATCATTCAATTAGAATCAAGATATCGTCAGAGTGCTCAACCACATCAAGCCTTGTGGTTTGCATCATCTCTGATTGGGCTGGATCGATATTATCAATCGCTGTAGCAAAGCTATGGTAATCATCAAAACCGCAGAGAAAGTAAACGGCTATTTCTGGCCCCCACTGATGGTTTAGCATGTCGCATCCGCCAAAAGTTGAATCATAAAAATCAAAAAAAGTATTCGCTCGATCCATCCGATCCGCATTGGTCAAATAAGGTCCAAAAGTATTGGTAACATGCATGAGATAATTTGGAAAACCCTCCAAATTATCATGCACCATTGAGACGATGTTATCTGAGTGATCTCCAATGTTGTTAGAACCAGAGGCATTTACAGGCCTGTCCATGATTTCTGCAAATTGATGGTAATCAGAAAAATAACAGTAAGTATAAAAGGCCCTCTGCGCCCCAAACTGATGGCGATAAAGAGCGCATGAATTAAAGCCTCTTTCTTCCTCTGCACGCACATAATCCAAGAGCTCTTGCTGCAGCTCTGGTACTGAAGCTCCAGGCGCAATAGAATAAGAGGAAATAAGTACATAGTTAGACCCCTCTTGAGCGTAAACAACAAAGCTTAAAAATAATGTAGATAGAATAAAAAGTTTCTTCATAGCGGTCCTCAGATAAAGTTCATCTTTAATTTAATGGATTGAAAAGCTTAGATAAACTAATTTTGCCACTCAACTTGATAGAGGGCCTCATTTCTTCTTAGCATCGGAAGTGTAAAGGGCCCATTGTAAGTAGCCATTATGGGAGGTCCGATAATGGTAACCCCACCCCCAATCAATGCATTTTTTAGCAGCTCAGCATGTCGAAGAAAATTGCGCTCGTTTGGTCTACCCGAATAACGTATGGCAGCAAAATAGCCGCTTTCTATGGTTTGAATTTGTAATGAATCGTCCTCAGGGATCGGAGCGGTCTCCTCATTAAAAGTCTCTGGCAAATAAAATTGCATATATGAATTACTATTCTCACTAAATTGCGTTACCGGTACGGTCATCGCAATTTTTTGACTTTGGCTGTTAGAGCCAGAAATATATCGAAATAGTTTCATAAAAGTATTGTCTTCATTTTCTGAAACTGCCTCAACTACTAGCCTTTGATCATAAAATCTTATTTCATAACTTTCTGTTTCTAAGACAATGGTAAATCCAGGTTCTTCGTATGCCATAACAGAAAAACTCACTAGTAAAAGTAGTGCTAAGAACCCTCTATACATTAAATAAAAATATTAAAATTTACAGAAGGTAAATTAATCTAGGTCTGCGCCTTTGACTTTGGATGGATCAGTACTTACTTTAAGAAACTCTTTAACGCTTAAATAAAGCCCTACAAGCATTAATCCAAATACCAAAAGTGCAATGTAAAGTATCGTTGTTGATGTCATTTATTTCTTCCTATGATAGCCATTAACTTAAAATAAATTCCAAAGCATAATATTGATGGCACCCAAAGTGCAGTGAATAGTCCCTCATCCTGCTGGCCAGAGAACCAAAGGTAAGCAGATACTGCAAATGAGATTGCTACAGAAAGTAAAATAAAAATATCAGATTGTTTAAACACGCATTACTCCTCTTTAATATCATTTAATCCAATTGCCGCTAACAAGCACCCCATAACAGCTATCGCGGCAATGGTACGAATTCCTGAATGACCAAAAATGTCAAAATCCTCAAAATTAAAAATACCAATTAAAACACCTATAAATAAAATAAGTGATAATCCCTGCATAAACAACCCAAAGAGAAACAATGACTTTTGAATTTTGCTTAATTGATTGAATTTAAAATATTTAATTAACACCTAATTTATCTTAGTTTAAAACTGCTCGACCGTCACTGATTAGTTTTGAACAGAGAATTGGGTTTCTTGTTCTAAAATGCTTTGGGGAAACTTTTATAGAACTTGATATATTTTTCTTCCCTTATTTTTTAACTTTGTAATAGACCATTGCTGAGATAGAAAATATGATTAACACTTCCAAAATTAAACAAATCCAAAAAATAATTTCGTTAAAGGTATCATCTCTTGGGTTTGAGGTTAGCACTAGTGTGTTTATTACTAAGGCAATAAAAATGCTTGTCTTATTTGTTGCTAAATCTTGCTGTATTGATTTTT
>Ga0255759_10005937_pt1 | contig 10370 bp, 10 predicted proteins | sample 101ome_20_FD_179959 | JGI IMG/M metagenome (GOLD analysis project Ga0255759, IMG submission 179959) | Coastal salt marsh microbial communities from the Groves Creek Marsh, Skidaway Island, Georgia - 101404AT metaG (version 2) | ecosystem: Environmental > Aquatic > Marine > Intertidal zone >...
CGGGCAAAACATGCTGCAGCACTCCGGTGATGCGCATCGCTGCCAGCGCGGGGGCGGGGCTCGGGGCTGCCAGCAATTTCAACAATTCTTTGGTTATACGTTCTTTAGAAAGCCCCAATAAGCCCTCGCCCTTGGCTGCAATCGCCGCCAGAGCATCAGGATCAAAGCCCAAATCTGGATTGGCATACCAGGCCGAGAACCTAAAAAACCGTAAAATGCGCAGGTAATCTTCGGTAATCCGCCGCTCGGCATTCTCGATAAAACGCAGATGCCCCGCTTTCAGATCGGCAAGCCCATTCAGCGGATCGTAGATCTTGCCGCTTGCATCGGCGTAAAGCGCATTCATCGTAAAATCGCGCCGCTTTGCATCACTTTTAAGGTTATCGGCATATTGAATTGTGGCGCGGCGGCCATCGGTTTCAATATCTTGGCGAAACGTGGTGATTTCATAGGGCGTCCCCTCGCTGATCACCGTGAGAGTGCCATGTTCAATACCGGTTGGAATGGTTTTTAGCTTGGCGGCGCGCGCCAAAGTTTGAATTTGTTCGGGCCGGGCGTTGCTGGCCAGATCAATATCATCGACGGGCCTGTTGAGCAGGCTGTTGCGCACGCAACCACCGACAAAATAAATTTCGAACCCAGCGTCGCTTAACAGCCGTGTAATTTTTTCTACGCCAGGCTTTTTGAGCCAGTCTGCCTGAATGATGTTCATACCAGCCGGTCCGCCAACCCCCGAAGAATGCGCGCCGTTGCACCCCATATATAATACGGACCGAAAGGAATAGCATAGTATTTTCGCGTTTGCGATTGCCAGCGCCGTTGATGGATCGAAAAATTTTCCACCCGCGTCAGATGCGCCAGCGGAACCCAAAAGGCCTCGGCCACTTCGCAGGGATCAATCTGCGGCGTAAACGGGCTGGAAATAAGCCCGATTACGGGCGTGACGGAAAAGCCGGTAACGGTTTCATGCGGTGCCAAGCTGCCCAATATCTCGATATTTTCAGGATTGAGCCCAACCTCTTCTTGCGCTTCGCGCAGTGCGGCGGCGTGAATATGGGCATCTTTTGTTTCGAATTTACCACCGGGAAAAGCGACTTGATTCGGGTGATGCTTTAAATGTGCGGCGCGGCGAGTCAGCAAAACATAGGGTCCATCAACGCTACTATACACACCGATCAACACGGCCGCGTCGCGCAGGGGTGCTGCGCGCTGTCCCCTTGAGACAGGGTTCAGATCAAAATCCGAAGAGGCGGCCTGCGAACGCCCTAGTGCTGTCAGTAAGTGCGCGCGCAGCTCATGCGGGGGCACTGTCATCTTGCCCCGCCTGAAACCCTACGCTGGTTGGGTCTAACTGATAATGTGCGCCGCAAAATTGACAATCTGCGGTTACCAGACCGTCTTCTGTGGTCATGCTGGCAATATCTTTTGCCGAATAAATCGATAGGGATTGGCGCACCCGCTCTTGCGAGCACGTGCATCCAAAGCGTACGGCTTGGGCGTTGAACACTCTTGGCCGATCTTCATGGAACAACCGCAGCAGCAATTGCGAGGGTTGGATCACTGGCCCAATCATTTCCAGCTCTTCGACCGTGTCTAACAGGATGTTCACGCGGTTCCAGTTATCGCTGTCATCGGCATCTATAATATCATTGGCCATTAAAACACCGCCATCGCCCGATCCGCCCTCGTCCATCGCAGGCTCAAGGCTGGATTTGGGCATATGTTGTAGCATAATACCCCCTGCGCGCCACTGCGCGGGCTGATCGGGGGCCTGCGATTTTCCATAGCAGAGCTTAAACGTGGTTGGCAGCTGTTCTGATTGCGCAAAATAGGCCTCTGCACAGGCGGAAAGCGAGCCACCCACAAGCGGAGTTATGCCTTGATAGGGCGTCATATCTGCGCCTTGATCGATCAAAATCGCAAAATAGCCTTCGCCAATTTGGTCGAAAATCGGCCCGTCGGTCAGCCGCGCTTCATCAAAGCTGGCATAGGCGCGAATGCGCGCTGGCGCGCCTTCAGTTTCAGGGCCGTAATAATCGGTTGCGATCATGCGCACAGCGCCTTTGGATTGCACTTGCAATGAAAGCTTCCAGCGCAGCTTTATACTTTCCCCGATTAAAGCTGTCAGTAGCGCCATTTCAGACACCAAAGCCTCGACCACGGGCGGATAATTATGTTGCTGTAGGACGCCATCCAAAACGCCATCAAGACGCGCTATCCGGCCCCGCATGTCACAGGCATCAAGTTGAAAGGGTAGGACAGTGTCGTCCCACGCAATTTGCGATCCGCTTTTCATAGGCATTCCTTATCTTTCTTGCGGAGCCATATCCTGTCTCGTAAGACTGGGCAAGCAGCCGCGGAGTTGGATCAAAAGGAGCTTGGAATGATAAGACGCTATGGAGAAACCCCGCAAACCGATCGCCGCTATCAGATTCGGCGTGGCGTTTATGCGATTTTGCCTTATGGTGATGCGCTTTTACTGACTCATCAGGCGGAACCTGAGCCCGAATTTCAATTGCCGGGCGGCGGTATTGACTCAGGTGAGCATCCGATCACCGCGCTGCACCGTGAAGTGATGGAGGAAACCGGTTGGAAAATCGCCCGGCCGCGCCATATTGGCGCCTTTCGACGGTTTGTTTTCATGCCTGAATATGACCTCTGGGCTGAAAAGCTATGTTTGGTCTATCGCGCAGATCCTGTGTTGCGCCTTGGCGATCCAACCGAGGCTGGCCATGAGGATCATTTAATACCAATCGAGGAGGCGTTTGAGCTTTTGGCGAATCCTGGAGATCGGGCTTTTACTCAGATGTTTCAGGCCCAGATGCGCCAGCGGCGCGATGCGTGATGATCAGCGCCGACAGGTCATCGACCAGGGGCGTTCGATCGCGGGCGGCGTGTATATTTTCTAAAATATTTTGGGTGAGAGCGGACCCATGCAGATGTTGAACGCGGGCAAAAAGCGGCTGCAACCCTTCTCTTCCAAGCGCGATATTTTGGTCATAGATACCATCGCTAAATCCGTCCGAATAAAGAATCAGACGCTCACCCAAAGCCAGCTGCAAGTGATGATCTTGATAGCGTACCGTTTGCGAAATGCCGATTGGCAGGCTGTCACGGCCAATATGGTGAAACATGCCCTCTTTTGCCTGCAGAATTGGGTAAGGGTGACCAGCCTGGGCAAAACAAAGGCGCCCCGAGGTTAAATCTAGCAGTCCCGATATCATGGTCAGGTAATGATCTGTTGTAACATCCTTGAGCATGATTTGATTTATGCTTTGTAAAATATCATGCGGTTGGCGCGGGCAGATTTGCCCTGTTTTAAGGCGCTTTACGGCGATATTTTGGCCGAAAGCCTCGGCTGAAAAAAAACTTGCAATGCGCACCGTCAGCATTGCTGCGCTGATATCATGCCCTGAAACATCGGCAATATAAAACCCTATATGCGTTGCTCCTATGGTAAAAAACCCCGCCAAATCCCCTCCAACAGGGCCTGTATTTTCCACCAGGGCTGCAATGTCGAATCGACCAAAGCGGCGATGCCTATTATGGATAAGCGCGGTTTGAAGCTGCTGCGCGGCAAGCAGATCTTTATCCATTGCGGCATTCAAAGCTTGGGTTTTGCGCAGCGCCGCTTTGATCTGTCGGTTTTTGAGTTTCAACTTCCGCTGGGTGTCAAGAAGCCGCGCCGCTGCTGTGACGCGGGCGTGAAGTTCGATCGCCGCGATCGGCTTGCTGAGAAAATCATCAGCGCCCTGTTGAAAGGCGTGCAGCATCTCGGCTTTGGTCGAGCGCGAGGTAAGCAAAATAAAATAAATATACAGGTCTGGGGTAATTTGGCGCAGCGTGTCGCATAAATCGAGCCCGTTCATTTTCGGCATCATCCAATCGCTTAGAATGATGTTGGGGCGATGTTTCTTAAATAAGCGAATTGCTGCCTTGGCGCTGCTGGCTTGCAGGCTGTGAAGCCCCCAGCCGGTCAGAAAACCTGCTACGATGCGCCTTTGCGCAGCGCTGTCATCAACGACCAGTACCGTTTTGATCGCGCGCAAAACCGGTGGTGGTCTGCTGGCCTTAAGCTTCGGATATGGCTGACACATTGCAAGCGCCCCTTATATTGGGCGGTTGTAAACCCTAAGCGCTTAACCGGCTGTGAAAGACTAAAATTAGGCCTTTTAAAATTTTAGATATTCACTCCTGGTTTAATGTTTTGCTCAATCATAATGCTGGGATGGGAGTGAGAGCATGATAGATTGGGAGCGTATCGAAGATCTGCGCCGAGAGGTGGGACAAAAAGATTTTGCCGATGTGGTAGGGTTGTTTTTTGAAGAAATTGACTGCAGTTTACCGGAAGTATTTGAGCTTACAGAGCCGGATGAGATCCGCGATCTGTTACATTTCATTCGCGGTAGTGCGTTGAATTTGGGGTTTTTTGAACTGGCTCGGCTGTGTGAGCCCGATTTTTTTACATTGGAAACGGGCTTATCTGCCGAAAAAATTCGGTCCTATTTCGAACGTTTGCAGCGCTCTTATGAACGGGCCAAGGCAGTCTTTTTTCAGAATATCGCATTGTAGGTTCAAGTTTAAATGACAAATTGCGCCAGCGTTTCATCATTTGTTATGTCAGAATAAGTGTAGCCGGCGGCCTCGAGGCTGGCAAAAAAAGCTTGAAAACCATCGGTGTTTTTGGTTTCCAATCCGATCAAAATTGATCCAAAGTTTCGCGCAGATTTTTTCAGATATTCAAAACGCGTGATATCATCATCCGGGCCCAACAAATTCAAAAACTCCTTCAACGCACCGGGGCGCTGCGGCATTCTTAAAATCAAGTATTTTTTAACGCCCGCAAAGCGTTGTGCGCGTTCTTTCACCTCTGGAAGCCGTTCAAAGTCAAAATTTCCCCCCGAAGAGACGCAAACCACTTTGCGACCACGGATCATTTGACCGAGATCTTTCAGCGCATCGATGGCCAAGGCGCCAGCTGGCTCCAACACAATGCCTTCGATATTCAGCATTTCAAGCATGGTGATACAGATCCGATCTTCGGGAATCCGCAGCACATTGGCCAATCCGATAGTTTTTAAGCATTCGAACGTACGCTGGCCGATTTGGCCCACCGCAGCGCCATCGGCAAACGTATCCACCTTATCCAGCTTGACCGGTTTGCCCGCGATCAAAGCGGCCCAAAGGCAGGCTCCACCCAACGGCTCGACCAAAGTAAATTGGCTTGTGGTGCCAAAATAGCTGAGCAGACCTGAGGACAAGCCGCCCCCGCCCACAGGCAGGACAATATGATCCGGGGTGCTGCCCAGTTGCCGTTCGATCTCTACGGCCACAGAGGCTTGGCCCTCGATCACATCCGCATCATCAAAGGGTGATAGAAAATGCGCGCCTTGTTCTTGACAGAAATTTTGCGCGGCTTTCAAACAATCGTCAAAATAATCACCCACCAATTGAATTGACACGTTTTCGCCGCCAAAAATCTTTGTTTTCTGAATTTTTTGCTGCGGCGTTGTGACTGGCATGAAAATCGTGCCGGCCACATCAAAATGCCGGCACATATAAGCCACGCCCTGCGCATGATTTCCTGCGCTGGCGCAAACAAAACTGCGTTGATCTGGGCGTTTGCGCATTGCATTAAACGCGCCGCGCAGCTTGTAGGAGCGCACCGGAGAAAGGTCTTCGCGTTTCAGCCAAATATCGGCGTCAAATATAGCCGAGAGATGCTCGTTTTTTTGCAGCGGTGTTTCGGCAAATACGTGGCGCATTTCGGCTTCGGCGGCGCGGGCAAGAGATTGAAAATCGGTCATTTGTTAGTCTTGCGGCAGATTTTGCGCTTGCGCAAGCCCAAGGCTCCCTTGCTCCTTTCGTCAAAACCCGATATCGCCCCGATCAAAACCGCAAAGGACTATGCTATGAGTGCGCCCAAAAAAGTTGTATTGGCCTATTCCGGTGGCCTCGATACCTCGATCATTTTGAAATGGTTGCAGGTTGAATATGGCTGTGAAGTGGTGACGTTCACGGCTGATTTGGGGCAAGGTGAAGAGCTGGACCCGGCGCGTAAAAAGGCCGAGCTTTTGGGGATCGCTCCGGAAAATATTTTTATCGAGGATCTGCGCGAAGAATTTGTACGCGATTTTGTGTTTCCGATGTTTCGCGCCAATGCGCTGTATGAGGGGCTGTATTTGCTGGGCACGTCCATTGCGCGCCCGTTGATTTCCAAACGCTTGGTTGAAATTGCCGCCGCGACGGGCGCCGATGCGGTGTCCCATGGCGCAACCGGCAAGGGCAATGACCAGGTGCGCTTTGAATTGGCGGCTTATGCGCTGAACCCTGATATCAAAGTGATTGCGCCTTGGCGCGAATGGGATTTATCAAGCCGCACAAAACTGATCGCCTTTGCCGAAGAGAACCAAATCCCCATCGCTAAAGACAAGCGCGGCGAGGCACCCTTTAGCGTGGATGCCAACCTGCTACATACCTCATCGGAGGGCAAGGTTTTGGAAGATCCCGCCTTGGATGCGCCGGATTACGTCTATCAGCGGACGGTCAATCCTGAAGATGCACCCGATAAACCCGAATTTGTTGAAATTGGTTTTACGGGGGGAGATGCGGTTTCGATAAATGGCGAAACGCTGTCGCCAGCGCAGCTGCTCACGCGGCTGAATGCGCTGGGCGGCGCGCATGGCATTGGTAGGTTGGATCTGGTCGAGGGGCGCTTTGTTGGCATGAAATCGCGCGGCATTTACGAAACCCCGGGCGGTACAATTTTGCTGGAAGCGCATCGTGGTATCGAGCAAATCACCTTGGATCGCGGCGCGGCGCATTTGAAAGATGAGCTGATGCCCAAATATGCCGAGCTGATTTATAATGGGTTTTGGTACAGCCCCGAGCGTGAAATGCTGCAGGCTTTGATTGATAAAAGCCAAGAACATGTCACCGGCACGGTGCGTCTAAAGCTTTACAAAGGCTCGGTGCGCACGGTTGGCCGTTGGTCAGAACACTCGCTTTATTCCGAGGCGCATGTGACCTTTGAAGAGGATGCTGGCGCCTATGATCAAAGCGACGCGGCCGGATTTATTCAGCTGAATGCGCTGCGCTTGAAGCTACTTGCTGCCCGCAAGCGTCGTTTGGGCTAAAAGCCTATTTTTAAAGTTGTTTTTGGGGCGGCGCTGTTAGGCTTTTGGCTATTGTTCAAAGGTGTATTTGGTATGTTGGGGCTTCGGTTATTTACTTTTTCAATTTTACTAATTTTGGGTAATTGAGGCGCTATTTGCGGCTCACCGCGCCGGTATTTGCCGTTTATGCGCTGTTATAAATCGTGATGATTTGGATAATCATTGGACCAGTATTGCAAGAGGAACGCGCAAATTCTCTAAATCTGATGGATAATATAGGGCCTTTCGTCTTCTTTTTAGTTGCCACTTTTTACTGGCAGTGATTGGGGTGCTCTGGCACCGCTATCTTATGCGCGGCGTTAAAGGGCCGATTTTCAATCGGTCAGTCATTTGGCTTTATATTATCAAAGTTATAAAAATTACGCTTATCTTTATCGCCGTGACATTTATTTTATTGATTTTCATCTGAAATTTTATCGATCCGCAAGGCTTGGATGGTTTCCATAAATTACTAGCGCTCGTTTTTATGGAGCTTCAAGATCCCATTGCGATCACGGCGCTTAACCCCCTTTTATGGCTTGTTTGGTTTGCAAAATCTGTTTTTTTTATTTGGCTTGGGCATCGGATCAGCCTGTGCCTGCCTGCCGCTGCCATTGGCAAATATTTAAGCCTGCGCGAAAGTTGGCGGAAAACCAGCGAGATAAAGGGCCAGATATTGCTGTTAGCCGGGGTTGAAGTGCTGGTGTATTTCGGCATTTCTGCCGCAGATTCCTGGGGTTCAGCTTTGATCGGCGCTGTAGTCCCCGCGATGATCCTTGGTTTGCTACAAACTTGGATCTTCACCCTATATGGCGCCAGCATTCTGAGCACGCTTTACGGATATCTTATTGAAAAACGGCCGTTGCAGGGCGCAAGCCACTCATAACCCGGTTTCCGCGGCGATCTCTTTGCGGCTTTTGCGGGCCCGCTCGGTGGCCGATTTTAACTGTCCACAGGCCGCCATAATATCCTCGCCGCGCGGGCGCCGGATCGGGCTGGCATAGCCAGCATTGAAAATAATATCCGAAAACGCTTTGATCCGCGCGCGGTCCGAGCGTTGATAGGGCGCGCCGGGCCATTCGTTGAACGGGATCAGGTTGATCTTCGCCGGAATTCCTTTGATCAGCTTTAGCAATCGGCGGGCATCAGCATCGCTGTCATTCACACCCTTTAGCATCACGTATTCAAAAGTGATACGCTCTGAATTGGACAGTTTCGGATAGGCGCGCAATTCGCTGAGCAATGTTTCGATATTCCATTTCTTGTTGATCGGCACCAATTTATCGCGCACCTCATCGGTCGTGGCGTGAAAGGACACTGCAAGCAGACAGCCGATTTCCTCGGCGGTTTTGGCAATTTCGGGCACCACACCAGATGTTGACAGCGTGATCCGGCGCCGCGATAGGCAAATGCCTTCTGGATCCATTGCGATTTTCATCGCATCGCGCACATTGTCAAAATTATACAGCGGCTCGCCCATGCCCATCAGCACGATATTGGACAAAAGGCGCACAGGGTTGGGCGGATCTCCTGGTTCCGGCCACTCGCCGAGATCATCGCGGGCCACCAAGACTTGGCCAATGATTTCTCCGGCGGATAGATTGCGCACCAGCTTTTGCGTACCAGTATGGCAAAAAGAGCAGGTGAGCGTGCAGCCCACTTGGCTGCTAATGCACAAAGTGCCGCGATCTTCTTCGGGAATATAAACGATCTCTACCTCATGCCCGCCAGCTATGCGCACCAGATATTTGCGCGTGCCATCGCTGGAGATTTGTCGCGTGATCACTTCGGGCACCTCAAGCACGAAGGTTTCGGCGAGTTTGGCGCGATAGTCTTTTGACAGATTGGTCATTTGCGAAAAATCACGGCAGCCTTTGGCGTAAATCCATTGCCAAATCTGCCCAGCGCGCATTTTGGCCTGTTTGTCGGGCGTGCCCTGCGCAATCAAAGCCTCGCGCAAGGCGGCGCGGGTGAGCCCAATCAAATTAAGAGGGCCCTCTGGCAGTTTGCGGGGCAGGGTCAATACGTCTTGGGTGATCGGAGCCTTGACCGACATCAGCTATAACTTTCCAACAGTTTCCCGGCCCGCATAGCCTATTTCTACGGTTAGGCAAAGGCCGGGGTTTTGGAAATTATTCGCTACAGTTCTTTTTTGCCGCGTCGCTGGCGGCGGTAAAGCCTTTTAGCGAAAACGTATCAACAGTCTGGGTGCCGCGTTTGGAGATTGCTGTTAACGTTGCCGTGCCCCCCGCTTTCATGGCTTTGACCAGTTGTGCATCCTCTTCAGAAGAGCCGGCCCAGGCCCATTCGCCTTGGATCAGTGACAATTTGAATGACTTATCATCCACTTTCAGCTTGATCACTTTGTCCTCTGCGAAAGGATATCCTCCGGTGAAGGTCACCTGTTCGGATACTTTTCCTGCAGGGCTGAAGAATACAAACAATAAAATATCACTGCGTTTTACCGAAACGGTCCGACCGCCGCGCGTGTTGACGCTTTTCTTGGGCAGCGACACGCTCCAACATTCTCTTGGGCTTTTATCCACAAACACAGCCCAATCTCCATGTTCTGAGACGCGGGTTGCCTTACCCTCGGCTGTCCAACCCGCACCAGCAAAGCCCAAAAGGCTGGCGGCCAACACGGCGGTTCTTAACAGGCTCTTCATTTTTTGCCTCCGTCACAAGCCGGTCGCACCGGCCCTTTGGTTCTATGGTGCTTAATGACCATTTACGGGAAAATCCGATTACATTCTCGACAAAATCACATTAGCCTTAAACTGTGTTTTAGCGAAAGCCCTCTTGGCAAGATTTTGCTGAAAAAATCATTATCTGGAGAGAAAAATGCCAGCCCCTGAAGCTTTATGTGAAATCTGGCGCGGATCATTTTTGGAAAGCCTACATATGGGCCACGCTGTGATCTGTGATGATACCGGTCAGATTGTAAAATCATGGGGGGATCCCGACGCGGTTATTTTGCCGCGCTCTTCTGCCAAAATGATTCAAGCCTTGCCTTTGCTCAGCTCAGGCGCGGGCGATCACTATGGGCTTGCAGAGCAAGATTTGGCGCTGGCTTGCGCGTCGCATCAAGGCGGACAGATTCATACCAGCCGGGTCAGCGCCTGGTTACAGGCATTGGGATATGACCAAACAGCTTTGCGATGCGGCGCCCAGCCACCCCGAGACCGGGATGAAAAGCGGCGCGTGCAAGCGGCGCAG
>Ga0255759_10005938_pt1 | contig 10370 bp, 7 predicted proteins | sample 101ome_20_FD_179959 | JGI IMG/M metagenome (GOLD analysis project Ga0255759, IMG submission 179959) | Coastal salt marsh microbial communities from the Groves Creek Marsh, Skidaway Island, Georgia - 101404AT metaG (version 2) | ecosystem: Environmental > Aquatic > Marine > Intertidal zone > Salt...
TAGGATCTTTATATTTCTAGTGTTGTCATATTATTATTTTTTATAAATAATATAACGTATGCTTGAGGTGGTTAAAAAAATAGGGCTTTCTTGTCTTTTGGTTTTGTTGGGGGGCTTGGTTTATTTTTTTCGTTTGGAGCGTCCGGTTGAGACGTTGGAGGATGTTGATAAAAAAGAAACTGTTGTTCAAAACGATATACGTGCAGTACCGGTAGTTAGGGTGCATGTGGCGGGTGCTGTGGTTAATCCGGGTGTCTATGAAATTCCTGTTGGGATGACAGTGATGGAGGCAATTGCTTATAGCGGAGGTTTAGCCCCTGATGCAAATTTGGATAAGGTAAACTTAGCTAAAATGGTAGGTTCTGGGCAACGGGTCTTTGTGCCATTTTTAAAAGAAAGACAATCGCGATCAAGATCAAGTAAATCCGCTCGTATTTTAGTACAACCGATAGCGATTAATCAGGTAAATCGTACTGAATTAGAAACAATTCCTGGTATAGGACGTAAAATGGCTCAAGAAATTATTGCATACCGTCAGCGTCATGGACGGTTTCAGTCTGAACAAGAATTACTCCAAGTTAAATATATTGGTAAACGGATGTTAGAAAAAATAAAGCCTTATATTACTTTTGATTAACGAATCCCAATAAATTGTAATGTTGCTTCAGGTTTATAATTTCGTGTTATCGTATTTCCCCGAGAATAAATACCAGCTTTTACTTTTGAATAACTTGTAAATACTAACCAGCGGGGCTGGTCGTTAAAACGACATTTTTCTTCTAAGGGATAGTTTCGGTTAAAAGAAAATGTGGGTGTCCCTAAAAGGGTACTTGCAATACGAATAGGGGTGCCAGATGAGATGCCTGTTTCTGTTTTGTATTTGGGATTATTAGTTACAATCGCATTAATTATAGATTGGTCGGTAATAGGTCGATATTGAGGGAAAATTAAATAATATTCAACACTATTATTAATTATAATAGCTAGGCTTTTAAGCCCATTTTCTAGGGTTACTTCTTTTGATTTAAAGGCATAAGGCATTTTTAGTTTGTATTGGCCTAAGGTCATCCCTAATTGTGCATGGCCTATAGTTGTTGTTGAGATTCTGTTTTCTATCACTGGCTTTGAAAACCAATTATCAGCGATAAATCCGGTAAGTGGGGATTGATGAGGATAGAGATTGGATCGTTGGGGTAGATTGGGTAAGGGGGCATCTTCGCTTAAGGTGTCATTTTCTGTTCCGGTATTATAGGGGTTGGCTCGTAATTGCCCCCAAATAACAGGTCCTTTTGAAGCTAAATCATAGGCATAGATATACTGATCATTAAGCGCTAATACTAATTCTAGGCTGCCATCATTATCAATATCAGCAATTAGTGGGGTACATTCGGTGCCGGTTAATAGTTTATATTTACCAATAAGTGCTCCTTTGGTATCTATCACTAATAACCAGCCTGATTCTGTAGTAATAATAAATTCAGGATCAGGTGTGGTATCAATATTGGCTAAAATAGGTGATGAGGAAATATTACCTTCAAAGATTTTGATTGGTTTTTTTGGAGGCGAGATCACCCAAAGACCTTGTGAGGTGGTGGTGTTGGTCGAGCCTATGAGTAGAGGCATATTTTTTAACATTAGTGGGGTGCTAGTTACTTGAAATGTAGTTGTTTCTGGAAGTGAAAACTGGTTCATGATTCGGCCACGAGCAGATAATTTATGAATAATGCCATAACTTTCTGCATAAAAAATAGTTTTATTTGTGATGATAGGGGATGCAATAATTCCTGAGGGAATGGTGCTGATATGTTTCCAAAGAATTTTTCCATTACTCCCATCAAGAACATATAAGATTCCGTTACGATTTCCGATTACACAGTCTTTGATTGTATCTTTGTTAATATCAAGTAACGCTGGCGAAGCAAGAAAGTTACGTGTTTTTGGGTATACTTGTGTTGGATTAGTTGCAGGTTTAAACTCCCATAATTTGGTGCCTGTAAGTCCATCTATGGCTAGTAAGGTTCCATCTTCTGTGCTTGAAATAACGTCTAAGATTGCATCGTTATTAAGTTTTGTTAGGGCTGGGGCTCCTTCAAAATCGCTGGTTGCAGTATAGTCCCATAAGAGGTTGCCTTTCCAATCAAACGCAGAAAGTGTATGCTCGTCATTACCAAAGACTATTTTAGAATTACTTACAGCAACGCCATTAACATCACGATCACCAAAAGAACCTTGGGTTAATTGATTGAGTATTTTTCCTGTTTTAGAATCAAGGATATGAACGCCATCATAGCGATCATTTAAAGATTTTGTGTCTTTGCCATTGGATGGGGCGAAGATTTTGCCATCGGCATACTGTAATGTTGTTCGATAGGTAGTAAGGCCTATACGTTGTTTCCATTTGAGAGGCAATTTTTTTAAGGTAGTAGAATTAATTTCATTCACTAATGGCTTGGCAATTACCGGGCAGAGTAATGTGCTAAGCAAACAACCCAGTATGATTGATTTTAATAGGTGTTTCATCTAGGTATTATGGTACCGTTTTTTTAAGATCTACTCTACTATTTAAAAATGACATTTTATGAAATGAGTAAGTGTGTAATCCGGATTATTGATTTAAAAGGTGATATCTTTATTTGTTAGAAAGTTGTAGATGGTTTAACATCAAAAGTAATTGAGTTCCCTATTACAATTCTTGACAATTCTTGCATAAATTTAATCAGAAGAATTGAAAAGATTTCTTTGTAATAGAAGTTTTTTGTCTTTTGAATAATTTTTTGAAATTTTATTAATATTTATTACGATAACTAAAAAGATATTTTTAATTTAAGAGGTTTTATTTCAATGAGTTCTTCAACGTACCATTTGGGTTCTGGTACTTACCGGCCTAAGGCTGGTAGATTACCAGCCCGAATAAAACCTATTGAAGAAAGCTCTACACCTCCTAGAATTAGTTGTTCTGATTTAGAACCTAAAACAAAATCTTATTTAGAACCTAAAACAAAAAGGGGCATCTATGATTTTCTTCAAAATAACCCTGATCATCCCACACTTAAATTAAATACAGGTATAAAAATAACATTTAAAGATAAATCAGATGTTATTGAAATAGATGATGATTCATTAAAAAAAATGGGTAATATCGTAGGATCTTATAAAGGTGTTCCATTAACTTTAATAGAACTTTTAATTATTATGTGTAACGAAGAACTTTTTAATAGTTTAATCTCAGAAGAGATAGAAGCTAAGGATAAGAATAAAGTAAAAGATGTTTTTGAGGATCATATTTCTTTTGAAAATGCTATTGATGCTCAAATAGAAAATTGGCAACATTGGGGGTGTTTAATCCCAGTAGATAATTCAAGCTTATGTCAGATTTCTTTAATAAATCATGAGAATTATTGTCAACTCCTTCAGAGTGTTGAGAGGGAGTCTAGCGGCAAAGTTAAATGTCCATTTACCAGGAAAGATGCAGAATATCGTGGTAAACTACAAAATTTATTGGCAATAGTTAAAATTTTAGTTGATAAGCAGGATGGGGCTGAAAAATCGAAAACTTCTGTAAAACGGGATTTTACTTTGAAGACAATGCTCTTAGAAGATGGAATCCTAAAGAAGGGGTTGTTTGACTCTAATAGTAATCTTGTTTGTGGAGAAATTTGGAATACTAAACAAAATAAATTAATAACTACAAGATTTGATGGTCATGATTTTCAACATGTGGCAGATGGGGTGTATAGAGTTAAAAAAATTGGAGAAAATAAGTGTTTTTACACAAGTAGTTTAGATCCAGAGAGAAAAGTTGAAGGAGTGAAACATATACAGGAACATGATAAGTTTACATATTTTGCAAAATTTTTAAATGGGGATCTTCTATCATTTTGTTATACTGATGATTCTAAAGTGATAAATGCTGCATATAATGAAAATGCCAAATGCTATTATTTTATAGAAAGTAAAAACAATGATCCCTCTTTAGCAGGCTTAGAATTTAAAATGCACGAAGGTGGTTTGGATTTAAGTAAAAAATGTCCAGAAGGAGTTAAGATATCTGGTTATCAAGATATAAACGTACCTACGGGCCCTGAACAAATTTCGGATTTTAGATTTAGTGGAGATATGATTAATGGAAAAATAGAGGGTTATGGACATGTAGCGTATAATAATAAAATAATTTGTGGTATGTTTCAAAATGGAGAATTTGTTTCTGGAATTTATAATATTGAGGGATCTCGTAAAGAAACAAAAATTTGTATGGTGGATCCTAACAAACGAATCTATATAGCCCAGATATGTGAGGGTTTGGTTAACTGGCAACCTAATTTTGTAGTTTATGTAGGTGAGAATTATAGTGTTTTTAATGACTATTCATTATTAAATTTAGAATATTATAATGGTTATTTAAAATTTAGTTTAGGGCCTCTTTCACAAAACGATGTAGGGTTTTCTGGTTATGATGGAAGTGTTGTAAATGGTGAGCTTTCTAGCGGAGCATTAAATTTAAATGATGGTAGTTCCTATGAAGGTAATTTTAATAATTCATTTTTTTCAAAGGAAGGATTATTAACTATTAATTCTGTTACGTATAAAGTTTTGGGAAGTTTAGAATCTAAAAATTTTTTTCGAGATAACAATCTTCTTTTTTTTAGAGTAGAGAATCAAAACTCAGGTAAAAAAATTGCTTCTTTTAATTCTTCTGGTAAGGTTAGTTTAGTAAATGCAGATAGTTTACGTTTATCACAAGAATTTATGGATGGTGCTAAAATTACCTATTATGGATCTATTGTAGGTGGAGATTTAAGTGGAAAAAAAGGGGTTTTATATTCGACTCTTCCAAGAATTAGTCTTAATGGGGACTTTACTAACGGACTTCCTTATGATGGAACCATTACTCTACAAACAGACTCTAATAAGAAAGAATATATATATAAAATAAAAGATAAACAATTAATCTATTGGTCTAAAGAAAATAAAAAACATATTATGGATTTGTCTGGGGTGGAAGTTTCAAGGTGTCTCCCAATGAGTAAAAAAAGAAAATCGCGTGAATTAATGATACTAGAATTTTTTAAACGTGCTGAAAACGCTTTTGGTTTGAGCATTCAATCTAATTCTGTAAGTGCAACATTGGGTTATGCATAATAATCAATTGAATATTACATTGTGTTATTTTTTTGGAGTATTAGAATTAAGTATTTAAAAATGACATTTTATGAAATGAGTAAGTGTGTAATACTGAAGTTATGACAACGTTAAAGGATATTAAAACGATTATGGATCGCTGGGCTCCTCCAGAAACAGCTGAGTCTTGGGATTCTGTAGGGATTCAATTAGGAGATCCTCAGCAAAAATTGTCAGAAATTGTTGTTTCTCTTGAGGTAGATGAAGTTGTTTTAGCCTATTTAGAGAAGACAAAAAATTGTGCTGTGATAACGCATCATCCTCTATTTTTTAAACCATTAAAAAGTGTGCGTTATGATACAGATATGGGGCTGATTCTTGCGCGATTTATCAAAGGCAACCATCACTTGTTTTCGGCACATACTAATTTAGATGCTGCGCGTGATGGGGTGAATGATTGTTTGATCGAACAGTTTGGACTCAAGCCTAAGCAAGGGCAACCGTTATTGGATGGATTTGGAGCTTTTTTTGATCGGCCTAAATATTCTTATGAAACGTTATGTTCGGTAATGCCTTGTGAAAAACGCGGTGCTATTTATGAAGATACAATCTCACGATTGGCATTTTGTGCAGGGAGTGGTCATGGCTTTATAAAACGAATTATTGATTTAAATGTTGATACCTTTATAACGGGTGAAATTACATATCACGATCATGTTACCTGCCGAATGAATGGTATTCGCGTCCTTGTTTTGGGACATAAAGAATCTGAAAATTTTATTTGTCAGAGAATTGCAGATGTTTTAAAATCAAAAGGGATTGAGTTACCTATTACAGTTCTTGTATAAATGTAATTATAAGAATGGTAAAACTGTCTTAGACCCCAAGCCGAGATAGTGTTCGTGCGAGGATATCGATGCAGTGAGTGAGGGTGGGGTGGTTGACTTCAAACTTCTCTAAATCAGATAAGGATTGGTGGGTATATTTGATATCTTGTGCTTGATTTTCATGCATGGTTTGAATTGCTTTTTTGATATCTAAACACGATTGAATTAAGGATTCTTTGTCTATGTCAGTTAATGAAGATGCTGTAATAGTATCTATTAATTTCTGAATTTTTTCCTCTATCATAGTGGTTTTATACACGTATTTAGAGTGAATTAAACCAATTTAAAAGAGTGGGGGAATAAGCTGGATTATGCTTATAAATATCGCTAGCCCTGTGCCAATAGAGAGTAGGCTTGGTATGATTGATAGAAGCGTAGCGGTGATACTTCGAACTTGGTAAAGTTGTTGTATTGTTCGGTGTTGAATATGTCCAAAAAATAAAATCCATGCAATATATAACATTGAAATTAATGATGAATTAAGATGACCTTCTAAAAGGTGAATAGGCTTTAAAAAAATGATTACTATCAATGATACGGAAAGTGCTTTAAATAAGGGTATACTTTGACTTGATTTTGAAAATAATTGAGCACTGAAATCGATTATCACTGTGTTCATTAAAATAAAAATTAGTAAACAAAACGCTAATGGAAAAATAAGCCACAGTGATATGGAGTTGAAATAAGAACTAATGGTAATGCTTGCCAAAAGAGATGCTGTAAAGGCATGCCATAAACTTAATTGATTAAGTTCTAATTCAATACTTGCATAAGGGTTTTTTAAATAAGAATATAGAAAATTCATTTAATATAGCGTTGGCATATTTGTTAGCTGATAGGGAAGTTTAATTTGAAAAGAACTGTTAAGTAAACTCATAAAGCCTTTTAAACCTTGGTGAGATTTTTTAATGACATGAGGATTTTTTCCTAAATTTGCTTGTTCTCCAACAAAGTTTAATGCATCATGATAACTGCCAATTTTATCAATCATATTATGGTCTAATGCTTGCAAGCCTGTATAGATTTGCCCTTGAGCAAGTTTTTTCGCTTGATTTTCTGAAAGTTTTCGGGAGTCTTTAAATGCTTGTTTAAATTGTTCGTAAACATCATCAATAACATGTTGTAATAGCTGTTCTTCATCTTCTCGTGCTGGACGCCACATAGATAAAAGATCTTTATAAGGTCCGCTTTTATAAACGTTGTAATCAACACCGTGTTTTTCGGCTAACTTATGAATAGATATATTTCCGATAATTACCCCAATACTTCCAACCAGGCTTCCAGAATTTGCAAAAATTGTGTCTGCACCTAAGGCTGCATAATAGGCACCCGAGGCGCCAACATCTCCAATTTGAGCAACAATTGGGATATTTCGTTCTGCCTTGATAGTTTTGATTGCATTATAAATTTCTTGTGAAGCAGCAACCGTGCCACCGGGGCTGTTTATCCGAATTAAAAGTCCTTTTACATGGGTATCTTGTCGAATATCATTGAGTTGTTCCAGCGTAAGATCTGCTGCCATAGGCATATAGGCATTACTTGATTGAGGAAAGGCGATAGGGCCATATAAATCAAGGACAGCAATGCCATCTTTAGCAAATAATAAGGTTTGCGTTGATTTAGATTCCTTTTCAATGGGGGCTGGCTTAAGGTTTAATATAATCGCCATTAAAAACAAGCTTATAACAGCAATTCCAAAAATAGACTCTTTTTTGAACATGTGAGATATATCAAACCAAAATTTATACGTTTAGTCAATTTTTAACACATCTTTCAATAGAATTATCTAGATTTTTTTTTTGATTTTGCCACGCTATCATAGTAGATATGAGTCAGTTTGTTCATTTGCATTGTCATTCAGAATTTTCTGTTTTAGAAAGTTCAAATCGTATCAAAGATTTAATTGCAAAAGCAGTTGAATACGAGATGCCTGCCTTGGCATTAACAGATAATGCAACGATGTATGGAGCCATTGATTTTTATCAAAAGGCCAAAAATGCAAATATAAACCCTATCTTAGGTGCCGATGTGTATTTATGTTCGGATATAACGCAAAAGCAACGTTGGCAACATCGCTTAGTGTTGTTGGCTAAATCATTTAAAGGGTACCAGCAGTTGATTAAGTTGGTATCTAAGGCACATTTAGAAGGAATGTATTATAAGCCTCGTTTAGATATGGCTACATTGGCGCAATTTTCTGATGATGTGATTGTTATAAGTCCGGGAGGCCGAGGTCCGATTGCTTCACATTTACAAGATCATAATGATGATCTAGCACGTGAAACGGCCAAGCAATTTAAGGAACTGTTTGGGAGTGATTTTTATCTCGGTGTTCAGCGTGTTGATGGTGCGCATGAAGAGCTTGTTGAATTAGGATCTTTAGATATTTCGAAGGCCTGTGATATTCCCATTGTTGCGATGAATAATGTGTATACGTTAGAGCGTGATGATGCGTTATTGCGAGATATTTTGTTTTCGATTCAAACGGGTAAAGTGATGGATGATGTAAGCCGGGCAAAATTTCAAGAAAATGAGACCTTTTTTAAATCATCACAGGACATGGTTGCCTTGTTTTCGGATCATCCAGATTGGATAGAAAATACGTTAATTATTGCGAATAAATGTGCCATCGATATTGAAATGGAGCAGGTGTTACTTCCTCATTTTCAGTGTCCGGATAATCAAAGCTCAGAAGAGTATTTAGAGGCTTTGGTTTGGCAGGGTATTGATCGGTTTTATGAAGAAAGAACCCCAGAAATTATCGAGAGAGTTGAATTTGAACTTTCGATAATTTCTAAGATGAAATATCCCAATTATTTTTTAATTATTTTTGATTTTTTAGATTTTTGTTCTAAAGAAGGGATTCCTGTAGGTCCAGGGCGGGGATCTGCGGCTGGATCTATTGTAAGTTATGCTTTGGGGATTACAAAATGTGATCCGATAAAATACAAATTGTTATTTGAGAGATTTTTGAATCCAGAACGGGTATCAATGCCAGATATTGATATTGATTTTTGTATTAAACGTCGTGGAGAAGTTATTGATTATATTTTAAAGACCTATGGGCAGGACTATGTTTCTCAGATTATTACGTTCGGAACGATGCAAGCTCGGGCTGTTGTGAGAGATGTGGGGCGAGTTTTGGGCGTGCCTTTATCAGATGTAGATCGTATTGCAAAATTAATTCCGTCAACACCGGGGTCTTATATGTCGATTCCAGAAGCTTTGGAGCAGGTTTCTGAACTTAAGGATATTTATGAGTCTTCAAACCAGTTTCAGGAATTAATTGATTTTGCAACGAAGTTAGAAGGTATCACTCGCCATACATCAACACATGCAGCGGGGGTCGTGATTTCACGTGATCCGTTAGATACCGTTGTTCCATTAACTCAGAATGATGGACAGGTAGCAACGCAATATGCCATGGCTGATATTGAAAGTATTGGTTTATTAAAAATGGATATTTTAGGCTTAAGAAATTTAACTGTTATTGATGATACTGTTCAACTTATTCAAGAATTTCATGATCCGGACTTTAATATTGATGCGATTTCTTATGAAGATAAGCAATCCTTTGAAATGTTGTTGAAGGGAAAGGGCGTGGGGGTATTTCAGTGTGAAAGTAAGGGTATGCGACAGTTAATGAAAGATATGCAACCCAGTGTTTTTGAAGATTTAATTGCATTGTTAGCACTGTATCGACCGGGGCCTTTGGGGTCTGGGATGGTAAATGATTTTATTTCTAATAAATTAGGTAAAACAGAAGTAAAATATCCGCTACCAGAATTAGAAACTATTTTAAAAGAAACCTATGGCATGATTGTGTATCAGGAGCAGGTCATGCAAATAGCATCTACGATAGCAGGGTTTACTCTGGGTCAGGCGGATATGTTGCGCCGGGCAATGGGTAAAAAGAAAAAAGATGTTATGGATAAACTGCGTATAGAGTTTATTGACGGTGCCAAACAGCGAGATATTCCTGTAAAAAAAGCTGAAGATGTTTTTGATCTTTGTTATAAGTTTGCTGAATATGGGTTTAATAAATCCCATAGTGCAGCGTATGCGATGATTTCGTTTCAAACAGCGTTTTTAAAGGCTAATTATACGGTTGAGTATATGGCAAGTTTATTATCTAGTGTTGTGAATAATAGTGAAAAAACAGCGTTGTATATGCAAGAGTGTAAAGAGTTAGGTGTGTTGGTTTTATCGCCGGATGTTAATGAATCTAAGCATTATTTTACAGTTGTAAATCATGAAGGTGATGATGGAGTTAAATCTAAGGCAATTCGATTTGGTTTAAGTGCTATTAAAAATGTAGGTGATGGTGCCATCGAAACGATTGCAGAGAATGCGCCTTATAATGAC
>Ga0255759_10005941_pt1 | contig 10369 bp, 8 predicted proteins | sample 101ome_20_FD_179959 | JGI IMG/M metagenome (GOLD analysis project Ga0255759, IMG submission 179959) | Coastal salt marsh microbial communities from the Groves Creek Marsh, Skidaway Island, Georgia - 101404AT metaG (version 2) | ecosystem: Environmental > Aquatic > Marine > Intertidal zone > Salt...
GGCAAATCAAACGCTCACTGAGAAGAAATGGCCTACCGGATGTTCAAACCTCTAGCGTGCAAACAAATGAAGAGACTGAACCCAAAGAAGAGGTGATTATGATTGAAGTCCCCGAAAATCCTATTGATTTCTTACAACCTCTTCCCCTACATCAAATGGAAGATGCTGCAGATTTACTGTCAAAAAGCGATGGAAAGGGAAATAATTCAACCTTGCAAAGTCTTGCTGGAATGATTAGAGACATCGAGCGTATGATAGGGACAATTCTCAACAGTCATGGTGGCCGATGGTCTCAGCAGGAAGAGGAATTATTCCTGCGAATAGCTGTCAGAAGAGGATGGCCTGTTGAAGATGAGATGACCAGTACTCGTCTACTTTTGGTCGCAAGTAGAATTGCTGAAGCAAAGGGCTCTCGGGATGTCGCTTTCCAAGAACTTGGAGCAACTCCTGTTAGTGCCCCAAAAGCAGGAGCTGAAGATTCAGATGCAATCGCTAGGATAAGGGCGAAAATGACAGAGGCTGAGCGAATAATTGCAGGACTTCGATAAAATCACTGGGGAGTCAATCGGAAGAAACTGAATCTTGGCTCGATAATCGAACCTTCGATGTCTCGAAGATTGTCGATAGCGTCTTCTGCTTCCTCACGGCTATGCCCCGCCACTACCGCTGCGTGGACTAAGGTATCGTAATCTACTCCATCGCCATCGTCTTTCATTCGAATTGTTTCCAACAAGATATCAGATACATCACCTGTAGGTACAGGAGTCTGAATTACTTCACCGGCGGATTCATTCGATTGTTCCAAGGTTGGTTGGGCAGGTGGCGCTTCAATAATCGCATCAGAACCTGTTGCCATTGAGAGCGACTGTAGAATTCCTACTCGGTAATTCTCAGTATCGAATTCTCCGTAATGGCCTCTCGCAAGGACCATCCCGTCAATCAGGTCGCTGGGAACTCCTGCCGATTCTAGCGCGGCGGGTGTAAGGTCAGATTCAATTGAGGCTTCGTAGGCATCCAATCTACGCAGAGTTGCTTCAGATGCTTCAACCAACCAATGAGTGTAGAGGTCTTTGTCTACAATACTGAATTCTTCTGCTCTAAATGATGTGAACATTCCACCATCTTCGGTTTCAAACCAACGAGCCCTACCTACCAACAACATGAGGAATCTATCACCGCTTTCAAAACGATTCAGAATCTCTTCGATATCAGCATGGAGTTCTGGTTGGAATGACGCTACTTCGAATCGATGAGTTCCTGTTGGATCTCGAAGATGAGCGGTGTAAAATGAGCCACTTTCTGTCTCTCGTCGCTCGACCCTGTCAATTACTCCTCCAACTAAGGCTCGATTGACCTTAGCACCAAGTTTGGTGATTACGAATGAGGGGTCATATTCTCCTGCTCCTTCCTCAGGCAAATCAGCATCCATATACTCTTGAGCGAATAATCGGATAGCTGTTTGCCGGCTTCTTCTAGTTGCTTGATTCATCACAATACCACCCCCCAGCGAGCCATTACTTCATTTGCGGCTTCTTCGGGTGTTCGTGTATCTACTTCGACTGAATCGGCCATCAAAATAGCGCCCTGAGTATCTACCATAGCACGGCCATTGACGTGCAATTTTCTTGCCAAGAATCTCTCTCTTAGAGTGGCAATATATCCTGCCCTAGTGTTGGCATCTATGGCATCTCTGATTTGCGCTTGGTCCATACCAGTAAGTGCTTCTGTAGCTTCTTTTCCAATCAGAGTGGAGGCATTTGAAATTCCATCATCGAGAACGAATCGAAGTCGTACATCTTCATCTCCACGCTGAGGTCCATGCTCTGCACACTCTCCTTCACGCATGACTCTGCGACACTCTGGACATCTCTCGATAATACCAGAATTATTTGCTATTGCAACAACGGTTCCGGCAGTTCTAATCCCACGGCGTGAACCACCGTTGACCAAGTCGGTTAGGTCAACCTCAACCCAATGATCGGCTGGATCTATCGCATCCCATGGTGGGTCGGATAAATCGATCACTTGATCTGCAGAATCGATAACTAAGTCGGGAGAACCTTGCCAAAATTGTACTCTGGCGCCTTTGAGATGAAGGAAGGCTCCCGGTTCTGGACTCATTTCCCCCCAAGAAGTCAATCGGCAACGGCCAGTTGGATCCATTACATCACCGCTACGAACTGTCCTTTCCTCGCCATCTGCGTTAGTGAAGGTTCGAGCCTGCCAATTTTCTACCTGCACAGTAATCTCGATGTCACGGGCTCCGTCTCGTAGTTCCGAAATCGTTGAGCGATTTACGGATTGTAAATCGTCCATACTAGCAAAGGAACTGTCATGGAAGGGCTCGATTTTTGTTAAGTCCCCAATGTTGATTTCAGGAGTGTCTCTGAATCTACGGATTTGCGCTCGATCTATTTTGATTAATGAGCCCACCTCATGCTCGAAATCTCTCCATGAAATGAATCCGATTGTGCCTGAGGGGTCCGCTAATCGGCCACGAACAATGTCCAATGTACCGCTTCCATCTTTCTTGACGATTTGATCGTCTTTCTTCGAGAGAACTCTTGCAACTACGCTGACGATACCTTCCGCCTCTCCCGCCTCAGATATTGGAACCGGTTCGTCTGAAATCTTGGTTACTGGCTGACCGCCTTCTTTGAGGACGGTAACTCGGCTTGGGCGATTGATGTTAATCGAGCGGCGGTCATTCCAGAAATTTACTGAAACTCCCTCCAATCGAACTACTGAGCCAGGAGTTAGATTCTGAGAGTGGTCACCCCAGTCGGTGAAATCCCAGCGCTCTCTCTCACCCTCCCACGGACTGTCCTCAACCCAACCATAGGCTATCTGTCTCTCTTCACCTCGAACGGTCTGTATCTTTGGGATGTAGGAAACCACAGCCACCTCAATAGTGACATTCTTGTCATCATCCTTTAGTTCAGAGAATTTTGTTACTTTTTTCTCTGCAATAGCCGGACGTGAGCGAGAAGAAATGGTAGATACTTCTTGACCCGCAGCAATTTGGAACTTTCGAATTACAGAGCGAAGAGCGTCTTCAGGAGGTATCAGAAATTCTTCCTCATATCTCCTGAATTCCTTGATTATCTCAGCTTCATCTGCGTCTTTACATTCTTCTTTGACCACAGCAATTTGTGTCGCATACCTTCCATCGTCACTCATCGTTTCACCTACGTTCAGAGGCAAAGCATCGAGCCTATATGAACACGGGAACGATCGAATGCTGTGCATTCGGAATCATCATTCAGAGCGATGTTACTCAGTGTGTGTTGGGGTAGGCTCGACACCACATCATCTCCGGGATAAGTGGACGAGCCTTGACGGTCTTTGAAGATACTCATTGGAAATTGAGGATTAATGACCGACTGTGTTTTCATCTCAGCGCTGCTGTCAAACTCTGATGAGCGCTGATGAGACCTGCCGATTCGGTATTCTAACAGCCTCTGACAGAGCTACTGCTGGAGAATACGAAGACCGAAGTGGGCCCGCAATCAAGCAATTTCTGGAAGAGGCACTAACCTCGCCTTGGGAGGTTTCGAGAAGACTTGTCGAAGATGAGCAGGACGTTATCGAAAAGGCTCTCATCGATTTGTGTGAAGAGGGATGTTCAGTCATCATCACCACCGGTGGAACAGGGCCTGCGCCGAGAGATGTTACGCCAGAGGCAACCGAAGCAGTTTGCCAGAGAATGCTCCCGGGCTTCGGTGAACAAATGCGGGCGATTTCACTCAAGCACGTTCCAACCGCTGTACTTTCTAGACAGACTGCTGGTATTCGTGGTTCGACTCTGATTCTCAACTTACCTGGGTCTCCACGTTCGATTAGAGAAATTCTAGATGAAATATTTGCTGCAGTTCCTTATTGTGTCGACTTGATTGGAGGCCCTTACATCACAACAGAACCTTCTGTCGTAGACTCATTTCGACCACCTCATGCGCGAAAATAAACTTGGAATAATTCCACGTTACATATTAACGGAGATTGATAGTCGCCGAATCATGGCGAAGATGAAGTCTGGAGATATTGGTACAGATAGGGCAGCTAACAAAATACGAGACATTGAGGTCACTCTAGACTTCACACCGAATGCAGATGCCTCGGTTTTGTACCGTCAAGGAGAGACAATGGTTCTCGCCTGTGCAACTGTTGCTCCTTCACTCCCTCGATGGTTTCCTCGCGACGCCAACAGAGGATGGGTGCACGCAGAGTATGCCCTACTACCCGGTTCCACAGATTCACGATTCCAGCGAGAGAGAAGAGGGGCAAAGGGCCGAACTCAAGAGATTGAGAGATTGGTCGCTAGAAGCCTTCGTGGAGCAATCGACTTAGAGGCCCTTGGCCCTATTGCAATTACAGTAGATTGTGATGTGTTGAACGCTGATGGAGGTACCCGCTGTGCTTCGATTACAGCCGCAAGCATTGCAATGCGATTGTGCGTTAGAAGACTGATTGCATCGGGACGCTGTTTACCTGCCGATAAGAGGCTGACTCACGAGCAAATCAAATCAGGAATGGAAGCACCTACGCTAAATGCAGAGGAAGCCCTAGCACACGAGAATGCGGTTATCCCTCATGATCTTGCAGCAATTAGCGTTGGACTAATCCATGGAGATGTTTACACTGATTTGGATTACATTTTGGATAGTAATGCAGATGTTGACATGAATGTTGTAATGACGGCTGATGGAAAGTTCGTCGAGGTTCAAGGAACTGGTGAAGAATTCACCTATACTAGAGACGAACTCGATGCATTACTGAATGCAGCAACCGCTGGTGTGGCTTCTTTGAATGAAATGCAAATTCAAGTCCTTGACGGAATCGAATGAGACCATACCTCCTCAGAAGTATTGAAGGGGAATATGGAATCGCAAGGGTGCTACGGGGACTGTAGCTCAGCTGGGAGAGCGCCGCACTGAAGATGCGGAGGCCGCTGGTTCAAGTCCGGCCAGTCCCACCAAATTACTACTGATTAGAAGAGGTCATCGAACTCTTCGTCGTCATCATCGAAGGACATCATCTTACCATCGTCCTTCTTCTTAGTTGGCTTTTTCTCAGCCTTCTTGGCTTCCTCGGCCTTCTTGGCTTCCTTTGCCTTCTTGGCTTCGATTTTCTTTTGAGCAGGAGTCTTTGACATCTCAGCAACAATCTTCTCTTTATCAGATTCTAGTGATTGTTTGCGTGCTTCTGCTTGTTCCTTCTCACGTCGAGCTAATTCTTCGACATCGATTCCAGATTCTGCAGCGAGTTTCATTCTGCGCTCGTCGCGCGCTCTAATCTCAAGTAATCTCTGGCGAGCCTTGTCGTAATGTTGTACCATGTACATTGCATCGTGTTCTAGCAATGGTGAGTCAGAGATAATTGTGATATCCATCCAATCGCCTTCCTCAGCGAGGTATTCTGCGAATGGCTCGAACTTCAGGTCGGATTTCTTGATCTGAGTGTAGTGTTGAGCGTTACCCATTCTGTGTTCGACACCGGCGAAGTGACAGTAGAATGTCTTCCCGCCGAATGTTTCTCGAGCTTGGTCAAACAATTCCGCATAATCTTCGGAAGTCTTGAGACGACCATGCCCTCGAGCGTGAATGTGAGCCATGTTTAGCACTGGAACAGTTCCAGGAACGTGATTACAAACTTCCAGAACTTCTTCTACAGTTCCCCACAGTTCCTGCTGCCCTGAGGTTTCTACGGCTACCAAAGTAGGTTCTGCTTCATGCACCCAGGGGAAGGCTGCGTAATCTTCCTCTTCACCTTCTTGACCCCAGATTGATTTGACTCTCTCTACAACTCCTGCGAGTATGTTGGCAACCTCCTCGTTGGCCTCGGTCCCAGGGTCGTATTCGCCATAAGGACCAACGTGACAAACCATATGTCGAGCATTGACTATCTTTCCAACCTGCATGGTAGACTCCATTTTCGAAAGAGTTCGGTTACGCTCACGTCGGCTACCCAATAGTTCACCATAATACGGACCGTGCACATTCATCTCGAAATCAGTCTTGTGACTTAGAATACCTGCTTGCCAGTATTGGTCGAAGTGATGTGGCTGAACTTGTCGTACGGTTTGAATCTCCATTGTCTCCAAACCCAGAACGGTGATATCATCCATTCCTTCTACAATTGTTCGGCCCTTACAGGACAATGGAACACCGGCTGGTCCTAGTTTGAGTGGCATAGGCTTCGCTCTCGCAGGGTAAGCCTAAGGGGTGTCCCTACTAAAGGCATATTCGCTGGTGGTTTGACTCTAAGTTTCAAAATCATACCTGAATACTTCTGATTAAAGTGCATTTAACAACGATTTGCGGCATTTTTGATTCCTTCAGAGCCAGGACCCCGCAGTGGGAGTTCGCACAGGTACTTACCGAGCCATTGCGAGGCTGAATCCGACTTCGGATTGCAAGAATAATTACCCAATGAATGTTCAATGGAGACTGTATTTTTTGGATAACCATAAGCAATAACTTGAGGAGTCATTCCACGTAATCTGATTTCACTAAGCAATTCTGATTCAGTCATCTCTTCGATTTCTGCTATCGCCGATAAAGTCTCCTTTGTGAAAAATAACATGTGGATTTGGCGAATCCTCTCGATAACAAATCCCCATGCTTCAGCAAGTCGACTTGGATCGGAGGGGATATCAGTCACCATAACAGTACGAGGTCCTTCGAATTCAGCAAAGGTCATGCTAGCACCTTGAGCACTCTTCGCATTATCTCCCTCTAAGATTGAAGATGTGGAAAGGACAAGCCAATGAGCGCCTTCCAGTCGGCCTCTCCAATCGATTTTCCCGTGACTAAAATCGGAAAGATCTGGGATATCGATTCGGTCGATAGAGCCACCATCTGCAGAATCTAACACTTCAGAAACTACCGAGTCACCAAAGCCAACAATTCTAACGGTAGTTTCCATTCAATCTACCTTCCAGCGTAACAAAGCGATGGCCCCACCCATACCAAGGAGTTGTTGTCCTGCATCATGATCAACCGATGCTTGGATTACATCGCCTCGATTTGTTGTGACTGCAGTTGTAATTCCATCCCATCTAGACCTAATTTCCCTATCATCGGAGCGAAGCAAGGATGCGTCCACAACTAGAACCTCGACTGCACCTTGTTCGGCCGCCTCTTCGATTGCATTCAATCCATAGGACACTGCTCCATTGGTCGAAATCCGAGTTAGACCGTCTTCGATCGCTCGTACTTGTCGAACCAATTCATGTTCACCCAAAACCGCATCAGCAGCGCCGCCTGCTAACACCTCATTAGCGGCGGCGCGACCTCCAATCGAAGTAGCAACATTGTGAATTTGATTCTCCGCTCCAATTGCTCTAAGCATTCCTTCGAATTGCTCTCGAGCCATTCCTGGCCCACAGATAACCAGCGGCATTTGATCAGGGAATACCATTTTTGTCTCACGAGCTACCCTTTCGAAGAAGCCACGACGAACTCCGGTTGAGTCGTCTGCTCGCTTACCCCCGCCTCTCATCGAAAATGAAGATAGATCTCTGATTCCATGGCCTGATACTTCGAAAATTAATACTTCATCATTCTCTACTACCAACAGACCTGCCTTAGGTTGAGTTCCTGCTGCTAGAGCAGACTTGATCAATTCACGGTCCACATCTGGCAGACCGCCTTCGAATGAGATTTCCACTTCATCACCTGGTGAGACTAGATGTGTATGGTGAGATCCAATATCGATCTTCGCCTCAGAAATTACTCCGTGGACTCTGAGGTTTTCAGTGAATGGTTGAAAGGCACACTCTGATACTTCTATCTCAATCCACATCGGCTTTCTTTCTGCTGACTTCGAACGGCCTCCTTCCTGAGTTCCAGTTGTGGAGTCCCGCCGATGTGAAAGCATACCAAGATTGGAACCGACTCGACAAATTTGAGCCAATGTCCAGAGGTCATCGGCGTCGTCAATTCGAAGCCTGACACCCTCATCTGAGGCTTTCAGTTGCCGCAAAACCTCACTTCCATCAACTGAATACGCCGGTTAGCCGGCCGTCCGCATCCATATCCATATCCATGGCTGCTGGCCGAATTGGCAGTCCGGGCATAGTCATCATCGAGCCACACACGGCAACGATGAATCCCGCTCCAGAATTGAGTCTTAACTCACGAATTGGTAAAGTGAATCCACTAGGCGCACCTAGAGCTGTGCCTTCGTGGCTAAACGAATACTGAGTCTTAGCCATACATACTGGTAGATTCTCAAGACCCCATTCCTGTAACAATTCTAGAGTATTTTGAGCCTCTGGGGAAAATTCGACTGTATCAGCACCGTATACATTAGTTGCAACACTCTGGATGGTTTGGTCAGCGGACATTCCCGGTTCAACCAATGGATCGTAAGGACGACCCGCTGAATCATGAGCAGCACAAGCCTCGACTACAGCGTCTGCGAGAGCAACTGCGCCTTGTCCGCCCTTTGCGTGCCCCTCGAAGACAACAACATCCCTGGCACCAGCGGCAATTGCTTCTTCACGGATAGCCGTGACTTCAGCGTCTGTATCGCTGGCAAATCGATTAATGGATACAACAACAGGAAGGTTAGTCGAAGATAGGTTGCGGACGTGTCTGCGTAAATTGGTCGCCGCACCAGATCTAGTAGCTTCGACATTCTCTGCCTCCAACTCTTCCTTCGGAGGCCTCTTTCCTCCACCAGTAGAGAATCCATCTCCGTGTAATTTCATGGCACGAACTGTGACGTTGAGAACTATACAATCTGGTACTTTTCCAGAGGCCCGGGCTTTAATTTGCAGAGCCTTTTCAGCACCCATATCAGCACCAAAGCCTGCTTCAGTTACCACATAATCAGCGCAGGATAATGCTAGTGAATCTCCAATAATTGAGGAATTTCCATGAGCAATATTTGCAAATGGGCCTCCATGAATGAAGGCTGGATCACCCTCAAGTGTTTGGACGAGGTTAGGCAATAGTGCATTCCTCAGAAGAAGCGCCATTGCACCCGCACAACCCAAATCTTCTGCAGTCACTAGGTTGCCATCTAATGAGACTCCAATTGCAATTCGACCAAGCCTAGCGCGAAGGTCGGCGTAGTCCTTTGAAAGTACTAGAATCGCCATGACTTCACTGGCCGCTGTAATGTCAAACCTCTCTGTTCGGACGATTCCATTGGCCTTGCCGCCGAGTCCGACTGTGACTTCACGTAAACTTCGATCGTTCATGTCAATTACACGCGGCCAAAGAATTCGGTCCAGATCTAAATTCAGATCATTTCCTCGATGAAGGTGATTGTCAAGCATTGCAGAACATAAATTGTGGGCCATTGTTACAGCGTGAAGGTCTCCAGTAAAGTGTAGGTTAATTTCCTCCATTGGCAATACCTGAGAGAATCCACCACCTGCTGCTCCTCCTTTGATACCAAAGACCGGCCCCATCGAAGGTTCTCGAATTACGCATGTTGCATTATGACCTCTTCGATTGAGACCCTGGTTGAGTCCAATCGTGGTTACGGTCTTACCCTCACCGAAAGGAGTTGGATTGACACTAGTAACCAAAATTAGGAATCCTTGCTTTCCTTCCCCTGCTTGTTTGAGTCTATCCCAAGAGATTTTGGCTATCGAAGAACCCTGTAAAATCAAGTCACTGCGCTCTAATCCTAGCTTGTCCGCTACTTGTTGAATTGGGCGAGTTGTTGCATTTCGGGCGATGTCAAGGTCGCTGTCCATCGCTAAGTCGGCCTATGAGCGCCACTTGAAACCTTCATTTTGGATAATTCAGAGGAGCCCATAATGAACGGTCCGGCATACTGGGGTATCGCGGGATATCCGATATCCCATTCATTGACCCCCAGACTATTCGAGATTGTAGGAGAGGAACTTGGTCTGAGTGCCCAGTCCGTATATCTTGAAGCGAATTCTATGGATGAATTTGAGACTAATTTGGAAAACCTGCGAGGAGACATTTGGTTGAGTTGTACCGCTCCTTTGAAACATTCACATCAGGCAAGATTTGCGGTGTCTGGGCCTGAAGGTGTTAATGCGATTAATCAGTTGAAGCGAACAAACGGAGTTTGGTCAGGAACCAGCACCGATGGTGTGGGTTTTGTTGCTGCTTGCCGACACATCGGTGTTGAACCGAATGGAAGCATATTGCAAATGCGTGGTGGTGGCTCTGCGGCTCGTGCAATCGCCGCTGCTTGGGCCGAAGATGGAGGCTCGGTTATTCCCATCGAAGGTCGAAGGCCATTGATCGGTGGGCCTTGGGATTCTGCAATCATCTCAGATGGTGAGGCAGACCTTGCAATCGATCTCGATGCTGCGGCTGGTGGCGGTGAATCGGCCGAACTATCTGCCAAGCAGCAAGTCTCGATATCTTATGGCGAA
>Ga0255759_10005942_pt1 | contig 10367 bp, 8 predicted proteins | sample 101ome_20_FD_179959 | JGI IMG/M metagenome (GOLD analysis project Ga0255759, IMG submission 179959) | Coastal salt marsh microbial communities from the Groves Creek Marsh, Skidaway Island, Georgia - 101404AT metaG (version 2) | ecosystem: Environmental > Aquatic > Marine > Intertidal zone > Salt...
CACAACCTTTCATATATTTTGAGGCCAAACTTTCTCTATAAGATTTTAGAATATTACCATTTTTAAAAATATACTGATTACCTAATTTCAAATTTATTTTATTAACACTAGTATTTATATTTGATTTGCCAATAGCCATTAAAACTCTTCCCCAATTTGGATCTTCACCAGCGACTGCAGTTTTAAACAATTGTGAATTCGCAATAGAAAAAGCGATTTGTTTAGCATCCTTTTTATTTTTAGCACCAGATACATCAATTTCTATAAACTTACTTGCTCCTTCTCCATCAATAGTAATTTGTTTTGCTAGTGACATCATCACTTGATTTAATTTACTTTCAAATATCTTAAATTCTTTTGATTTTGGATTTGTTATTTTTTTATTATTCGCTTTTGAGGTTGAAAAAATTAGTACCATATCATTCGTTGAGGTATCTCCATCAACGCTAATTGCATTAAAAGTTTTATCTAAATTATTTTTCAAGGCTGTTTTCAAAAGCTGATTAGAAATATTTAAGTCTGTAAAGATAAATCCAAGCATAGTTGCCATATTTGGAAATATCATTCCTGAACCCTTTGCAATTCCAGCAATATTAATTTTTTTATTTTTTATTTTAAATGTTTTGCAACTTAACTTTGCAATTGTATCAGTTGTCATTATAGCTTTAGCAGCTTTTATCCAAATATTGGAAGAGGTTGGTTTAAGTTTTTTTAGTAAATCAGGAATTTTTTTTCCAATCTTTTCAATTGGGAATCTTTCACCAATAACTCCAGTTGATGCAAAATAAAAATCTTTATCTTTGTATTTTGCTTTAAATTCATTAGATATTTTTTTTTGAATTTTTTTTAAGGACTCAAAACCTTGTTTACCCGTCAAGGCATTTGCATTTTTTGTATTAACAAAAAGGGCTTTAATTTTATTTGATTTAGATAATTTATTCCATTTAACACATTCAGCAGCTGCTCTTGATTTTGTAAAAACACCCGCGTGATTTGCTCCGTCCTTAAAATAAAAAAAACAAAGATCTTCTCTTTTGTGCTTGTATAAATTTGCACTCAATGAGGATATTTTTAACCCTTTTATGCTTGGCAGATCTTCAAAATGACCATTTTTTTTTAAAAATAGTCCTTTAAAAAATTTTTTAAGTTTTAAATCCATATGTTTATAAGTTGATATTTTTAGGGTTTATAAGATACATAAGCAAAATTTGCTATTAATAAAAAATAAATAATTATGAAACTTAATTTTTTAAATAAACTATTTGGTTCCACAAATGATAGAAAAATAAATGCTTTAAAACCAATTGTTGAGCAAATAAATAGTTTGGAACAAGAAATAGAAAAACTATCAAATGATGAACTTAAAAATAAAACTGAAAATCTCAAAAAGTTAGCTAAAGAAAATAATAATTTAGATAATATACTCCCAGAAGCATTTGCCCTTGTTAGAGAGGCAAGCAAAAGAACGATTGGTCAAAGACATTATGATGTTCAATTGATGGGAGGAATCATTCTTCATCAAGGAAAAATTTCAGAAATGAAAACTGGGGAAGGAAAAACTTTAGTTGCGACTTTAGCTGCATTTCTTAATGCCCTAAAAGGTAAAGGTGTACATATCATTACGGTTAATGATTATCTTGCAAAAAGAGATGCTGAATGGATGGGTCAGATTTACAAATTTCTAGGTTTATCAGTTGGTTGTTTGACGGGCGAAACACCAGATGAAGAAAGGAAGAAAATTTATCAATCAGATATTATTTATGGAACTAATAATGAATTTGCTTTTGATTATCTTAGAGACAATATGAAATTATCATTAGAAGAAATGGTGCAGCGTGATTTTGAATTTTGTATAGTTGATGAAGTTGACAGTATTTTAATCGATGAAGCTAGAACGCCACTTATTATTTCTGGACCGGCAGAAGATACTTCTACTGAATATTTCTTGTGTAATAAAATAGTTAATAACCTCAATGATCATCATTACAAAAAAGATGAAAAGGATCGAAATGTTACTTTAAATGATCAGGGAGTTGATGAAATAGAAAAAAAATTACTTGAGCTAAATTTATTGAAAGGTGATAATTTTTATGATCCAAGAAATATTTCTCTAGTTCATAATATAAATCAATCTTTAAAAGCAAATGTATTATTCCATAAGGATAAAGATTATATTATAAAAGATAATTCCGTTCAGTTAATCGATGAATTTACTGGACGTGTGTTGGAAGGAAGACGTTACTCTGATGGCTTGCATCAAGCAATTGAAGCAAAAGAAGGGGTGCCAATTCAAAATGAAAACCAAACATTTGCATCTACAACTTATCAAAACTATTTTAGATTATATAAAAAACTCTCTGGTATGACTGGTACAGCAATGACTGAGGCTCAAGAATTTTTTGATATTTATAAACTTGATGTAGTAGAAGTTCCTACAAATGTAGCTGTGGAAAGATTAGATTTAAATGACCAAATTTATAGAACTGAAAATGAAAAAATAAATGCAATAATTGAAAATATTAAAGAAGCAAATAATAAAGGTCAACCAGTTCTAGTTGGAACAACTAGTATAGAAAAATCAGAGCAATTATCTTTACAATTAAAAAATAATAATATTTCTCATAATGTTTTGAATGCAAAATATCATGAAAAAGAAGCTTCAATCATTGCTCAAGCTGGGCGTTTAAAAGCAGTTACGATTGCAACCAATATGGCTGGTAGAGGTACAGATATTCAGTTGGGTGGAAATCTTGAATTAAGAAAACTAGAAGCTTCGGATGTTAAAAATGAGGAGATACTTTTCAAAAAAGAAAAGGAAGAAGTTATGACTGCTGGTGGGTTATTTGTTATTGGAACAGAGCGTCACGAAAGTAGAAGAATTGATAATCAATTAAGAGGTAGATCTGGTAGACAGGGTGATAAGGGTAAATCGATATTTTTCTTAAGTCTAGAGGATGATTTAATGAGAATATTTGGATCTGAAAGGATAGATTCAATGCTTCAAAAGCTTGGTTTTAAAGAAGGAGAGAGTATTGACCATCCATGGATAAATAAAGCGCTAGAAAAAGCACAACAAAAAGTTGAGGCGAGAAACTTTGATATTAGAAAATCATTATTACAATTTGATGATGTAATGAGTGATCAAAGAAAAGTTATTTATGAGCAGAGACTAGAGATATTAAAAACAAAAAATATTTATGAAATAACAAATAATTTTTTTGAGGATGTATCTTTGGATATAATTAATTACTCAAAATTACCTTTGGAAAATTTAGATAAAAGTATTCTTAAATCAAGAATAGAAAGGATTCTAGGATCAAAACTTGAAAATTCAGATATAGACGAATTCTTGAAATTAAAACAAGATGAAAAAGTAAATAAATTAAAAATTAAATTTAATGATAAAAGAAAAGAAAGAATTAATAAGATTGGAGATGAAATTAATAAGGATGTAGAGAAAAAAATATTTTTACAAAATTTAGACTTTGAATGGAGAAGCCATTTACAATATCTAGAACAATTAAGGCAGGTCATTGGTCTTAGAGGATATGGCCAAAAAAATCCAATAGATGAATACAAAAGGGAAAGTTTTAGTTTATTTCAACAACTCTTAGAAAAGATCAAAGAAAATATCGTAATTTTCTTATCCAATATTGAAGTTACAATTGCTGATCAAATGAAAGATGAATTATCAAAAGACTTATCAAAAACTAGTAGACCAAAGGGATGTCTACTGGAAAATAATGAGAAAAGTAAAATTTCTAGGAATGAAAAATGTCCTGCATCAGGTAAAAAATTTAAATCTTGCTGTGGAGCTTTAATTTAATAATAAAAAAGAAAAAATCGAAATAACTATAAATCCAGAAATTATATAAGCTAATTTTTTATTCTGTGTAATATAACTTTTTATATTCGATTGACTAATATTTTCAAAGGATACAATATCGGCTGGAAGGTTATTTCCAACATTTTTAAATTTATTAGTTCTTTCATCTAAAATTTCTTTTGAAGATTTACCTTTATAAAATTGTATATGATTAAATATCACTTGTTTAATATCATTGGACATTAAATCAGGATTTCTATGTGCTCCGCCTAATGGCTCATTTAATATTCCATCTATAATATTATATTTATGTAAATCTTGTGCTGTTAAATGCATTGCAACTGCTGCATCTTTCGATTTTGTTGCATCTTTCCATAAAATGGATGCGCATCCTTCTGGTGATATCACAGAATAAATCGAATGTTCTAACATCAAAACTTTGTTTGAAGTTGCAAGTGCAATGGCACCACCCGAGCCGCCTTCTCCAATGACTATTGAAATTATAGGCACTTTTAAACTTAAACAGCAACTAATTGATTGTGCAATTGCCTCGGCTTGACCTCGTTCTTCTGCACCCTTGCCCGGATATGCACCAGGTGTATCAATAAAAGTAATTACAGGAATATTATAATTTTCTGCTAATTTCATTAATCTGATACATTTTCTATAACCCTCTGGTCTCATCATTCCAAAATTCCTTTTAATTCTAGACTGTGTATCGTTACCCTTTTCTTGCCCAATGACTAAAACTGACTCTCCGTTAATTTTTGCAAATCCTGTTATTGCTGCTTCATCATCCCCAAAATTTCTATCTCCAGAAATCTGTTGAAAATCCTCAAAAATTAAAGAGATATAAAACTCTGCCTTTGGTCTACTTTCATGCCTTGCAATTTTTGTTTTCTTCCAACCGTCTAAATTAGAATATATTTCGTCTATTTTAGTTTTTATCTTTCTCTCTAGTTCATGAATTTGAGTATTATCTATTGTAGATAATACCCCTTCTTCATTAAAAGGATGTTTTAGCTCTTCTAAACTCTTATCAAGTTGCTCGAGGTCTTTTTCAAAATCTAAATAATGCATTCAATCCTACAAACTAAATTCACTTTTTATAAATATATTTTTTAAATTATCTAATTGAAGTGTATCAAATATTTTTATGATAGCCAAAATATCTCTAGTATAATCTTTGTTAGAGTCATTTAATTGACCGATAAAATTCAAGGTTTTTAATAATGCTTCATCATTTATTTTTTTCTCCAAAGAATTAAATATCTCGTTTGGAATATAAATTTTCTTTTCATAAACTGTTTTTGATAAAGAATTAGGTAAATCAATTTTATCTCTGTGAAGAATATTTATAAATGCTATGTCTTTATTGTTTAGCTTATACTGATTATCTTTAATTTTCTTATCAAAGTCATTTAAAATTTGCAAAATTCTTTTTTTTTCTTTTTTATCAATTTTTTTATTTAGTAATTTTTTAATCTCTGAAGAATAAAAATAAGTATTATTAAAATTTTCATTATTCTGATTTTGATTTCTTTTAAAAATACTTAATTGCGCGACAAGATCTTCATTAATTAAAGTAGGTTTTGTTTTATAAATTTTATCTAATTCACTAAAATAAACAGGAGAAACAACTTTTTCCAATCCATTTAAAGTTAATTTATCTTTAAATTCATTCAAAATTTTAAGTTTTCTTTCTGGATCATTTGCTAGTAACATTGCTTGGTATAAAATTGCGTGAGACTCAGGGCGTTTAAGATTTTTTACAGCTTCATCTACTTCAAACAATTGGGCAAAAGAAAATTTATATTTTTTATAAATGTCTAAAATTTTTTCATGTTGATAAAGATTTTCATTTACTGATCTCTCTAAAAATATTACCAAATTATTTAAACTTTCTTTATTTTGATCAGAACTATTTTCCATTTTTTTGTCTAGAAGTTTATTTGCTAAACCACTTTTAAAAAAATAATTTCTCAATTCTTTACTTTGAGAGAAGTTTTCAAAATTTACCTCAAGATCTTTATGTGTCACTAACGTCAAATGAGAATTGAATACATTTTTAAAATTTGGATCACCTTTTTTTTCAGAAATTCCAATCATAAAATTTATTGTTTTTAAAAAAAAAGGTTCCAACGAGGCTGTCTCACGTGTAAGTTCAAGTTGAGACTGGGCTTGATTATTTTTCTTATTATAAATTAAACAAAAAATTTTATATTTTTCTAAATCCACGCTTTGTAAATCTGCAAGCATTAATTTTGTATATGAACATGCCTTATCGATTTGCCCTAATGACAGATAATGATTAAATAAAAAAACCAAAAATTTTGTGTTCCTATTAATCATTTTATTTTGATCAATTACCTGATCAATTAATTCCATTTTTTTATTTTTAATTAACCAATCAACAATGAGCTCTAAATGCTTAGATCCTTTATCTTCGAAAACATTTATATTTGTTTTGGTAAATAAAATTTTTTCCGATAGTTCTACAAAGCTTTTTCTTTCAATATCTAATAAGTTTTTACTTATTCTTTGATAAAGTAATTGATCAATTCCAGACCAAAAATTTAATGTAATCTTTATATCCTCTGGTTCATATAGGCCAAAGATCACTTCATCATCATTAATAGTATTTGATTGATTGATTTGATTTACACTGAGATTTAATTTTTCTTTATCAAAAATAGTTTTTGGCAAATCAGAGTTTTCACTATTCTTATTTTCATTAATTTTATTATTTTCAGTATTTTTATTTTCAATTTTTAGTTCTTTAGATTTTTTCCATATATCTTTTTGTTCTGCATTTAAGGGGAACGCAAACAAAGAAAGTAGTAATAAAGTAAAAAACTTTCTACCTAACGGGAATAACAATTTCATTGGATAAAGTTTTTTTTCCAGATTTAGTTTCTGGAGATATATCTAGGTAATTTATCAAATATATTACACCAAAAAGAATTATTAGAACTGGAAGAATTTTTTTAAAAATTAAATTTTTAATCATATTAAATTAGTTTTATAAACATTTTAGTCAAAAATGTGTTATTAAATTAATATTAATCAGTACACAATGTTAAAAACTATAGTTTTAGTCGGTATGATGGGTTCTGGAAAAACCTCTGTAGGTAGAGAACTTGCAAAATCTTTAGATATCAATTTTATTGATAGCGATCAGCAAATAGAGCTGAAATACAGAAAGAAAATTCCTCAAATTTTTGAAATTAAAGGTGAAGCATATTTTAGAAAAATTGAAGAAAAAATATGTATTAAATTAATTGATGGCGATCCAAAAGTTTTATCTTTGGGAGGAGGGGCTTTTTTAAATAATAATATAAGAAAAAAAATAAAAAAATGTGCGTTTTCAATTTGGATTAATACAAGCTTAGAAAATATTTATAATAGATTAAGTAAATCAAAAAATAAACGACCAATGTTAGATTATAATAATTTAAAAAACTCTATAAAAGAAATCTATAATAGTAGAAAAAAAATATACGAAAAAGCAGATTATACAATTAAATCAAAATCTGATAACAAAAAAAATATTATTAAAAAAATTATGAAAAAATTATGAAAACTTTAATTGTAAATACTTCATCTAAGAAATATCCAATTTATATTGGTCAAAATATACTTTCGAAATTTAATATATTTAAAAAAAAACATCTTAAAAATACAAAAAATATTTTAATAGTAACTTCAAAAAGTATTCCTAAAAAATATTTAAGCCAATTTAAAAAGAAAATAAAAAATGTTAAATTTTACTCTGTTATTTTGCCAGATGGTGAAAAAATAAAACAATATGAGCATTTGGTCAAAATTACTAATTTATTATCTAAATATAACTTCGGAAGAAACGATTGTATTGTTGCTCTTGGTGGCGGAGTAATAGGTGATCTCGTAGGATTTGCATCAAGTGTATTTAAGAGGGGAATAAATTTTGTACAAATACCGACTACGCTACTTGCCCAAGTTGACTCATCGGTTGGAGGAAAAACTGGAATAAATAATAAATTTGGGAAAAATCTAATTGGTACTTTTTTTCAACCTAATTTTGTTTTAATTGATATAGATACACTTTCATCTCTTCCTAAAAGAGAAATGATTGCAGGCTTTGCAGAAATTTTGAAATATTCATTAATTTTAGATAAAAAATTTTTTAACTGGTTAAATAAAAATGGAGACAAAATTATAAAAAGGAAATCTCAAAATTTAATATCTAATGCAATCTTTAAAAGCTGCAAATATAAAGCATATGTTGTGAAAAAAGATGAAAAAGAGAAAAATTTAAGAGCAATTTTAAACTTCGGGCATACATTTGCGCACGCACTCGAAACGGTTAATAAATATTCTAATAAAATTATTCATGGCGAAGCTGTATTGATCGGGATGATGGTCGCATCCAGACTTTCAAACCATATGGGTTATTTAAAAAATAATGAACTTAAAGAAATTATTTCTTTATATAAAAAATTAAAATTAAATTTTAGTTATAAAAAGTTTGTAAATTTAAAAAATATGAAAAAAATTTTTCAGATTATGAATAATGATAAAAAATCTGATGGAAAAAATATTAAAATAATTCTTTTAAAAAAAATTGGATTATCTATAATTAAGGAAACTAAATTGAAAAAAACTTTTATTCCCTTAATTCAAAAAGATATAAAAAATGGAAATTACTGACTATTTACCTGTTTTTTATATTGCTATTTTAATTATAATTTCTGGAATGTTTTCTGGTTCAGAAACTTCTGTAACTTCAGTAAACAGAAGTAAAATTCATAAATTGGCAAATAAGGGTGATAAAAAAGCAAAAAAATTACTTAAATTAATTGATAATAAAAATGATCTTATAAGTTCAATATTGGTTGGTAATAATATTGTTAATATTCTTGCATCAGTATTGGCGACTGCAGTTTTAATTGAATACTTCGGTAGTGAAGGTATTTTTTATTCTACTTTAGTCATGACCTGCTTAATTGTCATTTTTGCAGAGGTCTTACCCAAAAATATTGCACTTATTAAAGCTGATAGATTTGCACTTTTTTTTTCTTGGCCATTAACAATCTTCGTAAAAATTTTTTATCCAATTAACTTAATATTAAAATTGTTAAACAATATGATTTATAAAATATTTAGTATCGATCATAAAAATGTTGAACATTCAGTCACCGAAGATATTCGAAACATGATTGACATGCATGAAGATGAGGGTGATCTACATAAAGATGAGAGTGAAATGATAAATGCTATTCTTGATTTAAAAGAAATAACTGTAGAAAAAATAATGACACATCGAAAAAATATATTTTCACTTAATTTAAAAGAAACTGAAAAAATTTACGCAACTATTGCTAAAAGTTCTTTTAGTAGAATTCCAGTTTGGGAAAATGATCCAAATAATATTTTAGGTATAATTCATGCGAAAAATATATTGAGTAATTTAGATGATAATGGGAAAATTGATTTAAATAAAATAAAACAAGGTATCATTAAGCCTTGGTTTATTCCTGAGACTACTAAAGTTAAAGATCAATTAAATGAATTCATTAAAAGAAAAGAAAAAATTGCATTTGTGGTTGATGAATATGGAGAATTAATGGGATTAATATCCTTAGAAGATATTATTGAAGAAATTGTTGGAAATATTTTTGATGAAAAAGATTTTTCAACAATTGGTATTAGAAGAGTAAATGAAAACCAATACAGAATTAGAGGCGATGTGAACATAAGAGATATAAACCGTGAACTAGATTTAAATTTACCTGAAAATGATGCTTCTACATTGGCAGGTTATATTATTTTTAAAACTGAAGCATTGCCAGAAGTTGGTCAAACTTTTAAATTTAATGAAATTATTTATGAAATCTTAAATAAAAACAAAAATCAAATTACTCAGATAAAAGTTACTTTAAATAAATCTACTCAACACTAATAATTTCAATTTCTAAAGCATGAATAAAACTATCTATTTCTTCAGCAAGACATGAATAAATTTTTTGGTGTGATTTAATTTTTGGAAGTTCATTGAACTGCTTATCTCTTATAACTAATTTAAAATGACTAATTCCACTATTTGGAGATTGTGCGTGATGCTTATGTAAATGTGAATTATTTATAACCTCTACATCTTTTAGGCCTAAATTATTTAAAAGTTTTTCTCTTATTTGTGTTTCAGCATTCATATTTATTTTATATTATATACTGTTTATGAAAAAAAGTTGTGAAAATCCAAATTGTTTTGAACGTGGTTTTAGAGAAGTTCTAATCAGAGATAAGAAAAATAAAGAATATAGAATTCTCTGCAAACATCATTTTGAACAATATTCTAAAAATAACGACTTAGCTTGCAGTTTAAAAGATTGTGATCAACCAGGAGAATTCAAAGCTCCTGCTAAAGATAGTAATAATTATATTTGGTTCTGCGAAGATCATATTAAAGAATATAATAAAAAATGGGATTTCTTTGAAGGTATGTCACAAGCGCAAATTGAGGACTTCGTTTTTAAAGATATTGTAGGTCACAGAAAGACTC
>Ga0255759_10005944_pt1 | contig 10366 bp, 9 predicted proteins | sample 101ome_20_FD_179959 | JGI IMG/M metagenome (GOLD analysis project Ga0255759, IMG submission 179959) | Coastal salt marsh microbial communities from the Groves Creek Marsh, Skidaway Island, Georgia - 101404AT metaG (version 2) | ecosystem: Environmental > Aquatic > Marine > Intertidal zone > Salt...
TGTATTTTGGTAAATGCTCTCTCCATTCATCACCCACACCATCATTCCATGTAATAATTTTGTCAACTGGACAATTTTTACTAACTAGATGGACGTCAATTAAAGGTGTAATCAATACAGTTTCAGAGTCTTTTGGAACTAATAAAAGAGTTGGTCGCCCAAACGACATATGCAAATAATCAAAATAACCTGTAAAATAATAAAGTGAGTCATCATCAGTAATTATGGCTATATCAATATTATTTTTTTGAAGAGACTTTCTTAAATTTTCAAGATTTTTTTTAAACATCTCGAATCTTCATTAAAAATTATTTCTGCAATTGCTGTTCCGCTAGTTCAACCCAATATGAAGAACCTTGTACAAGCAACTCATCATTGAAATCATAATCTGCAGAATGTAGTGGTCTTCCATGTGAACCGGTAACTCCATTGCCCATTAAGACAAAACAACCAGGAGTGTTTTCTGACATAATAGAAAAATCTTCTGAGAATGGTCTTGGGTCAATATCACCATCACATTTATCAGCTCCTAACAATGTAATTGCAGCTTTTGTGGCCGCCTCTGCTTGTTGAGGCTGATTAAAAGTCATCGGACAAGTTGTTTCATATTTTACTTCATAGGAAATTCCATAAGACTCACAAATACCTTTTACAAGTTGGCGCATATTTTGCTCAATCACGGTGTTGGTGTTCTGAGAAAACGCCCTTGCATCTCCTTTAATTAATCCATTTCCAGGCAATACATTTTTTTTTCCATCAGTAATAAATTCTGTAACAGAGACTACCCCTGCTTCTACAGGATTTAGTTTTCGTGAAACGATTGTCTGTAAGGCAACTATGATTTGACTACCAATGGTAATAGTATCTTTTGTCATATGTGGTAAAGCTGCGTGCCCTCCCTTCCCACTAATAGAAATTTCAAATAGATTTTCACTAGTTGTAATACCACCTTTTCTTGTTCCAAATGTCCCAATTTCCATACCAGGTATATTGTGCATACCATACACCTCATCAATTGAGAATTTGGTGTATAACCCTTCTTCAATCATTGTCTTTGCACCAAAGCAATTTTCTTCATCAGGTTGAAAAATAAAATACACAGTCCCATCAAAATTTCCATGTTCCGCTAAATATTTTGCAGCTCCAAGTAACATAGTAGTGTGCCCATCATGACCACACGCATGCATTCTGTTTTCAATTTTAGATTTATAGGAAAAATTATTAATCTCATTAATAGGAAGAGCATCCATATCAGCTCTTATTCCTATACTTTTATTGCTATTTCCTTTTTTTAATACGCCAACGACACCAGTTTTAGCGATACCTTGATGAACCTCTATTCCAAATTCTCTCATTAAATTCGCTACTTTGTTTGAGGCATATTCCTCTTCAAAACTTATTTGTGGATTCATGTGTAAATCATGCCTCCATTCAGTTAATTGATTATGCAGTGCTTTAGTTTTCATTGTCTAAAAAGAATTAAACTCTTTAATTTTTTCATCAAGTGAAATCATATCTTTATAGTGCTTATCCCAAAAAGATTGATTTCTTCTGTTTTCAAATTCTTCCAAACTAATACCTTGTTGTTCTACCCACGTATAATAACCCAAATTAAATATTCTCTCTTTGTCAATTTGACTTAATTCTAGAGTGTGGTCAACAGTTATTGCTTCAAAATTTTTTGCAAAAATTTCTGCACACGTTATTTGATCGTATCTTTTGCTAAAATGTTTTTTTGTTTTTGCTAATTCAGTTTCGTATAAATCGGCACCGTCAGTAGCCACAGTTATAATGGCGTCATCTTTTGTTAACTTCATTTTTTTAGCTAATTTTATTGAAGCAATAATATTTGCTATTGAAGAAAAACCAAATTCAGGAAGTCTGTCGACAAATTCACCATCAAATCCTTTTCTTTTTTTCAAATAATCTTTTCCCTCACTAGTATTGAACAATAAATTGAGATTATTTGTAGCTTCATCTGATACTCCAACAACATAATCTGAATTCATAACATTATGGATCAAAGGAACATGTTTATCACCTATTCCCTGAATATTATGTTCGCCATATCCATTATAAAGAAGAGTTGGGCATTCAACCGCCTCGACAACTGCAATTTTGGCATTAAGATGTTCTTTTAAATAATCTCCAGCAGCCAATGTTCCGCTAGAACCCGAAGCAGAAACATAAAATCTTGCTTTTAAATTACTATCTCCTTTAACTTTTAAGAAAGATTTTTCAAAAGATGAGCCTGTTATTGCACGGTGTATAGCGTAATTATAATATTCACTAAATTGATTTATAATATCATTGTTTTTATCTTTTTTTAACTCATTACATGCATCATAAATTTCTTTTACATTACTTTCAGTGCCTTTAGTTTTGATGATATCCTTTTTATCTTCAACCCATTTTTCCAACCAATTAAATCTCTCTTTGCTCATGCCTTCTGGTAAAATAGCAACACTTTTTAATCCTAAAATTTTTGATATGGCTACTCCGCCTCGACAATAGTTACCTGTAGATGGCCATACTGCTTTGTGTTTTGAATAGTCAAACGTGCCATTTAATATTCTTGGAAGTAGACATCCGTATGCTGCTAAAACTTTATGAGCAGTAATTAGTGGAAAGTAACGTCCTAGATTAACAATAATTTTAGCTTCAATACCAGTAAATTCACTTGGAAGAACTATATGTTCAGGAACATTTAAAAAATCACTGTGATCTTTTTTGTTAAACCAATGCACTCTAAATAAATTTGAAGGGTTCATTGCATCTTTATCTAATTTTAATACTTTATTTTTAACATCATCATTAATTAAAAGAGGATTTTGTAACTCACTAATAGTGGGGAGGAGAACACCATTTTGTCTAAAATACTTCGCAGTTTTTTCAATAACATCAATATGCATAAATCATGTCTTTCTTTGTTTGAAATGTTTTTCTAGTTTCATAGCAAGTATGGCTGATGGAATTGAAACAATTAAAAAAAATGCTCCAACTAAAGTCATTGGCTCAAGATATTTGTAGTGGCTATTACTATATTGATCTGCGGCTCTAAATAATTCTACAACTGTGATTGCAGCTAACAAAGGTGTCTCTTTGAACATAGTTAAAAGATAGTTTGCAAGAGGAGGAATCATAGGAGGTATAGCCTGAGGCAAAATAACATTTTTCCAAGTTTGATATTGATTATAATTTAACGATTTTGCAGCTTCCCACTGACCTTTTGGAACGTTATCAATTCCCGCTCTGAAAACTTCAGAGGTATATGTACTAAAATGAATTCCTAACACTAACACTCCACAAGTAAATGCTTCAAAAAAAATACCGTAGTCAGGCAAAACATAAAAAACAATATATAGCTGGACTAATATTGGAGTTCTTCTTATAAATTCAGTAACCCAATGCAAGCTGACTCTTAAAATTTTGCTTTTTGCCATTTTTAAAATTGCAATGCCAAGACCCAAAACATAAGCTAATAGAGATGCAACTATAGTTGCCTGAACAGTAACTACAACACCCCTTGCTAATTGAGGCAATACATCAAAAGCTACATCCCAACTCCAATACATTATTAATTTTCCCCAGCAATCATGATGTTTCTTCCTTTAGAAAATTTCTTCGCAATTAAGTCGACAATTTTTGCGAGAACTGAAGCAATAATGAAATAAATAACCAATATTACTAAGAAAGGTTCTAATGTTAAGGCAGTTTGAACTCTTATTATATGCGCCATGAATGTTAAATCTGAAATAGTGATAAGAGATGCAACTGCAGTTAATTTTAAAAGCTCAATTAATAAATTTCCGAATGTAGGAATCATAACTGGAATTGCTTGAGGTATAATAACGTGTCTATATCTCTTATAGGGAGAATAATTTAATGCTAACGCTGCTTCGTGTTGCTCTTTGCCAACGGCAAGAACTCCACCTCTAACAACCTCAGAACCGTATGCACCTAAGTTGCAACCACAAGCAATAACACCAGCTGTTAGTGCATCAAAATAAATACCCCACATAGGTAAAACAAAATAAATAAAAAACATCTGAACAAGAGCTGAACTACCCCGAAAAAATTCTAAATAAATTATTGCTAAAATTCTAATAATTCTAAATTTAGATATTCTTGATAGTCCAACCGTAAATGATAGGAATAATGCAAGCACAGCACTTAAAACTGTCAAAATAATTGTGGTTATAGTGCCGTCTATTAAAATTGGATAAAATGCTATTACTTCTTTCATAAAAAAATTATGCCCCGTATACAATACAGGGCATAATAATTAAAAGTTATTTTACTTTCCGTCTGGACATCTTGTCAAATATGACTCACCTGCAGTCGCTTCAGCAGAAAAACCATATGGCTCAATTATAGCCGCAAATTCTCCAGTAGCCTTTAGTTTAGCTAGTGCCATATTATACTCAGCTCTGAATTCTTTATCATCCATATTGAATGCTGCACCAGCACAACCTATTGGCACACCAGTAATTGGCATAACTAATTCTAGATTAGGATCGTTTGTTTTATTTAACAAGTCCTGCGTACCTAAACCAGATAAAGCAAACACATCAACTCTTCCTTGTTGAAGCATTTTAATTCCACTAGGAGGTGTATCAAAATAGACAATTTGATCAGCTTTTACGCCTCTTTCAAGTGCATATTTTTCTTCAGCACATCCAGCGCATGTAACCATTTTTAAATCAGGTTGTGCTGCTATATCTTCATAAGTTAACAAATTGTTAGGATTGCCGACAGGAACAGCAAAGGCTTCAGCTCCACATAAATCAGGTTCTGAATAAATAATAGACTCACATCTATCAGGTTTGATGTAAAGTCCTGAAGTAGCCATATCCACTCTTCTTGCTTGAAGTGCTGGTATCATGGCTCCGTACATAATTACTTCTGCTTTTAAATCAGGAACCCCTAAAATATTTAAAACTGCTCTTGCAACATCAGGCGCTGCACCAGTTACATAACCATCAGTTTTGATATCACTGTATGGTGGTTCATTTGCTACTGCAACTGTGGCATAGCCTTGCTTTTTTAATCTCTTTAAAGTATCAGATTCAGCAAAAGAAACTTTCGCAGAACCTAAAAGGATTAAAAAAGAAGCAAAAAACAAAATTATTTTTTTCATAATTTCCTCCTTAATATTAATGGATTGAACCTAACATTAAGTGTGTTGTGAGAATTACTTTTTATTAGATATTTTTTGCATAATTTATGCAATATTTAATAAAATTTGCAAATTTTATGTGATATAATAATTAATGGATAAAATAGACTCTTTTGATTTAAAAATCTTAAAACTCATCCAAGAAAATAACAAAATGACCTCTGAAATTTTGGCAAAAGAAGTTGGGCTTTCATCATCAGCATGTCAAAGAAGAATAAATTCGATGCGAAAAGAAGGTATTATTGAGAAGGATGTTTCTATTATAAATCGTAAAATTATTGGTAGGAAGATAACAATTGTTGTTCAGGTGTTAAGTGACAAGGAAGGCGTAGAATACGATGAAGAATTCAAAAAAACAATGATAAAAGCTCCGGAGGTAATGCAATGTTATTATGTTACTGGAGATTATGACTATGTATTAGTTGCGACTTTTAAAGATATGGAAGAGTATGAAATATTTACAAAAAAATATTTTTTAAATAACTCAAATATAAAAAGATTTAGCTCAATGGTTGTAATGAATAGAGTAAAAGAAAATTTATCTATTCCTCTTAATTAATATTACTTATAAACTTTTTTAGAAATGATCTTGTACGCTCTTCTTTTGGATTAGAAAATATATCATTTGGTTTACCTGACTCAACTATTTGACCATTATCAAAAAACAACACTCTATCAGCAAAATCTCTTGCAAAATTCATTTCATGAGTAACAGTTAACATTGTAGTATCTGAGTTTGACGCCAATTTATGCAAAACTTGCAAGACTTCATCTACTAATTCTGGGTCTAAAGCTGATGTAACTTCATCAAATAACATTATCTTTGGGTCCATTGCTAATGCTCTAGCAATAGCAACTCTTTGTTGTTGACCCCCAGATAATTGGTGAGGATAGTGGTCAACTTTATCATTTAGACCAATCATATTAAACAATTCAGATGCTTTATCTCGTGCCTCGGATTTATTTTTTTTCTTAATTAAAATTTGAGGTTCTTGTACATTTTCAATTGCGGTTAAGTGAGGAAATAGATTAAATTGTTGAAACACCATTCCAATTTGATCGCGCATTTTTTGTAAATGTTTATCTGAAGCACTAACAATTTTACCCTCATTTTTTTCATGCCATAAATATTCATTGTTTACTGAAACAAATCCATCATCAATAGTTTCGAGAGTCATTAAAATTCTTAGTATAGTTGTTTTTCCAGACCCACTGGGACCAATTAATGCAAGTTTTTCTCCATCTTTTACTTCCATACTTAATTGATCTAAAACTTTTAAATCACCAAATGACTTTGATACTTTTTCAAATTCAATAATGTTGTCCATGGAAAGTAATGTCTAGTTGATTAATTTTTTTAGTTCAAGCTTTTTTTTTAAAATTTGGTTTTGAAAATATTTTTATTGTTTTTATCTCAGTCTGTTTGGCTTTTCTTATATCTACTAAACATGTGTGAGATGTAGGTCCTTGTGATAATTCTGAAGTTCCAATATCCTTTGTTAATACATTAGGATTTCCATGCAAATCTGCGTTTATTTCATAATCTGGGTCAAACCAAGCTCCAGTAGATAATACTAATACACCCTTCATAATCTTATCAGTCAATCTAGCCCCTGCTAAAACTTTTCCTCTTTCATTAAATATTAATACTATATCATTATTCTTAATTTTCTTTTCTTTGGCATCTTCTATGTTAATTAAAACTGGCTCTCTGTTTTTAATTTTATTTTTTATACTATATTCAGCATTATCTAGCTGACTATGAAGTCTATATTCAGGCTGATTAGATATAAGGTGCATTGGATAATTATCTATTTTTCCTAACCATTCATATGGCTCAATCCAGGTAGGATGACCTTTGCACTTATCTAAATTAAAATTTTTAATTGTATTTGACGTAATTTCAATTTTGCCTGAAGGTGTATTCAAAGGATTTTCATTAGGATTTTTTCTAAAATTTTCAAACATAATTTTTTTTGTTTTTTCAATCGGTACTTCAAAAAAACCATCTTCCCAAAAATTTTCAAAATCAGGTAAATCTAAATTAACTTTCTTTGAAATTCTTTTACTTTCATTCCATATGTATTTTAACCATTCTCTCTCTGATTTATTTTCTGTAAAAGAATTTTCGAAACCTAGTTGTTTAGCTAGATTGGTGAATATTTCAAAATCAGATTTTGACTGACCAAGATTAGGAATAGTTTTTTTATTCGCAATTATGGTTGGATCTCTTGGATTAAGCATAATATCATTTCTTTCTAAAGCAGTATTCGCTGGAAGAATAATGTCAGCATGTCTTGCTTGTGCATTCCACCAAATTTCATTTACGATTATTGTTTTTGGTAGCTGCCATGCTTTAACTAATCTATTTAAATCTTGATGATGATGAAAAGGATTACCACCTGCCCAATATATTAATTTAATATCAGGATATTTTAATGTTCTTCCATCGTATTTAAAAGTTTGATTTGGTTTCTCCAACATATCAGTGACTCTTGCAACAGGTATAAAGTCTTTAATTGGATTTGTTCCTTGAGGTAAACTTTTCCAAGGAATTTTTTTAAAAACATCTCCTGTACTATTAACACTAGAGTAGCCAAAACCTATACCTCCTCCCTCAGTGCCAATGTGCCCTAACATTGAAGCCAAAGAAATACCCATCCATAAGGGTTGTTCACCAGCTGAAGCCCTCTGGAGACTCCAGGAAATTGAAATCATGGTTTTATTTTTTGAAATTTCTTCAGCTAGCCATTTTATAGTTTCAATAGGTATAGAAGTTATATTTGAAGCCCATTCAGGGGTACATGGTTGATTATTTTTTTCACCTAATACATAAGACTTTAGTTCATTAAAACCAGTAGTATATTTCTCAATAAAGGCTTCATCATAATTTTTAGTTATTATCAAAAGGTATGCCAAGCTAAGCATCAAGGCAGTATCTGTATTAGGAATAATTGATATTTGTTTAGCTTTTAAAAACTTAGCTGAGTCATTAGCATTTGGGCTTATATTTATAAATTTAGTTCCTGACTCAACACATTTTTTTAAGCCTAATTCTGTTGTATGTTTTCCTACTCCACCTGCTGATACTTGGGAGTTTTTTAATGGCATACCCCCAAACATAACTATTAAATCACAATCTTTTTCTAGTGTGTTCCAGGTGTTATGTTCATCTAAAAAAGAGTAAAGATCATGACCAACTACATGTGGCAATAGTGTTTGTGCTGCAGCGTAAGAATAACTTTGAAATGAAGATGAAAAACCTCCAAATAAATTAAAAAAACGATTAAGTTGACTTTTTGCATGATGAAACCTTCCAGCACTAGCCCAACCGTAAGATCCTGCATAGATTGCGTTATTCCCAAATTCTTTTTTAATATTTCTCAGTTCAGCAGCAGTTAAATCAACTGCTTCTTCCCAAGATACTGGCACAAATTCATCAAGACCTCTTAATTTTTTATTATTATTTCTATCTTGAAGCCATTGCTTTCTAATGAAGGGTTGATTAATTCTAAGATCGCTTGTAGCTGCATCTATTAATCCATATCCGAATTTAGAGGGATTTGGATCTTTCGACCATTTTTTAAGTTTTAAATTTTGTTTATTATTTTTTGAAGTTTCATAAGTGCCCCAATGAGTACTAACAAATTTGGTCATGAAATTGTATTATTCAACAATTCTTCCTAATTGTTTTTTTGTAGCAATTGCAAATGTATATTTGGCTATTGCAGTATCCTGTACTCCTGTTCCAGTTAAGTCAGCCACAGTAATATCATCATTATTTTTTCGACCGAGCTCCGGATTAATAATTATTTTTCCCAGATCATTATAAGTCTTATTATTTGGAATTAACTTTTTTTTAAGTGCATGATTTAATTCGCCCAAAATCATTGTCTGACTCTGATTATCAGGAACGTAAACATCACACTTTTGTACTATTTCTGGATCTAACTCATTCTTCTGCTCTGCATCAGATCCCATTGCTGTAATATGAATACCTTTGGGTAATGAAGAGTATTCAATAAGAGGTTCTTTACTTGGAGTTGTTGTAATTAATATATCAGCTTCCTTAACTAAATCTTCAGTGTTGTCATGGACCTTAAAATTAAAATCATATTTTTTACTTACATTGTCAATATATGCATGAGCTTTACTTTTATCTCTTGTCCATACATGTACATTTTTTATGTCTCTGACAAGAGTAAGAGCCTCAAGTTGCAACTGAGCTTGAATGCCTGCTCCAATAATTGCTACTGATGATGAAGTAGGTTTTGATAAATATTTTGAGGCTATTGCACCTGCTATGGCTGTCCTGACATCAGTTAAATAACCTTTATCTAATAATACAGATTTTATAACTCCTGTTTGTGAGTCTAAAAGTATCATCAGTCCGTTACTCGATGGTAATCCAAGTTTAGGATTATTAAAAAAACCTGAAGCAACTTTCACAGCAAAACTATCTAAACCTTCTATGTAAGCCGCCTTTACATCTGACTCCCCGTGATATTTTTCAATATCAACCCTTAGTATTGGAGGCATAACTGTTTTGCCTAAAGATAAACTCTTAAAAGCATCTTCAATTATGGGAATAAGGTCTTCATTAAATTGAACACAATTTTTTATTTCTGTTGAATTGAGTATTAAAGTCATGAAATTATTTTATTAAATAGTTTAGCATCAATATTACCACCACATATTAGAGAAATGATATTTTTTCCCAATTTTTTCGACATATTATCTTTGACTACCATTACTCCAGTCGCAGCCGCTCCTTCTGTCACCAGTTTATGTTCAACAAAATTAAATTTTATACCTTCTGCAATTTTATCTTCATTGACTAAAACAAAATCATCAATGGTTTCCTGAGCAATTTTAAAAGTATATTTATTATCAAGTCCTATACTCCCCCCTAAACAATCAGCAAGGGTCTCTAGTTCTTCCACGTCTGTTGGTTTACCTTGCTTTAAGCTTTCATACATCGATGGTCCTCTTTCCATAGATACAGCTATTATTTGTACTGATGGTTTTTGTAATTTAATTGCAAGCGCTATTCCCCCAATAAGACCTCCACCTGAGGTTGGAATGATCACAGTATCAACATCAGGGAAATCCTCTAGCATTTCTAATCCAACGGTCCCTTGCCCAGCAATAACTTCTTCATCATCAAACGGATGAACAAGAGTTATA
>Ga0255759_10005945_pt1 | contig 10365 bp, 6 predicted proteins | sample 101ome_20_FD_179959 | JGI IMG/M metagenome (GOLD analysis project Ga0255759, IMG submission 179959) | Coastal salt marsh microbial communities from the Groves Creek Marsh, Skidaway Island, Georgia - 101404AT metaG (version 2) | ecosystem: Environmental > Aquatic > Marine > Intertidal zone > Salt...
TTATTTATGACAAATTGGTCCGCTCAAGCCGTTGAGCAGTTTGAGTTAAAAAACTCAGTTGGAAAACCAATGTTAGTTGAACGATATGGCAATGGACCTACCGCTGTCATCTTAGCTCACCAGCGTCACGGCAGCCTGGAAGACTGGCAATTCTATGCTCAAGAACTAGAGGAGTTGGGGCACTCCGCTTATGTGTTTGACTTCAATGGACACGGTAAGAAAAAAGGCTTTAGTAAAAAATTAAACACTCAGCACAAAGACATTGCACTAATACTTGAATATGTGAGGAATACTGCACCAAGTAAAATATACCTACTCGGTTCCAGCATGGGCGCTGCCTCTGTCATAAAAGCGTCTGAAGCTGAAAAGTTAAACGGCACTATTGCACTAGCACCCTATGCAAATTTAAGTAGTAAATGGACTTCGTCCAGCACAAAAAGCTCCAAAAATATCACAAATCCAGTTTTGCTCGTTAGCACTAAAGGTGACAGTTCAGCAAAACATGCTAAAACGCTCAACAATAGTATAGCTCAGTCAGAACTCATCATGTATGGTGGCAAAGCTCACGGTATTGAGATATTTGAGACACCTGACGGTGATGATTTAAGGCAGAGAATTGAGCAATTTCTTCAGAACTGACTGAAGAAAGATCGTTTTGCAGATGTTTGTCCTCCAACCTCCCCACAGTTAATCCCTTCGTTGTATTCATTGGGTTTGTATTTCTCGTCTAGATATTCTTTGGTCTGTATTACTATATTCTGAAGACCAATTATTTCTTCCTCAGTTGAGTCAAAATAGTCTGGACAAACTCTGTGAGGGACTATCAGACAATGCCCTTCTGACACTGGAAATCCGTCATAAACCACAAAACCGACCTCATTTTCGAGGATTTTCTCTTTTTCAAAGAATGGACTTGTGGTCATTACGGAACAATCTATTTCGTTACTTACCGATACTCTTGAGTTGGTCGTTGAGTCATCCATAAAAACTCTCAATCCCAAATCTCACAAAACCATCACAGTATGATAGTATGATTTCACGTGTTTCCTCATCAACTTCACTAAAGAGTGTCTTGATAAGTCCAAAATCCACATTCTTGATCTTCATAGACCCACCTAAAGTTCCTTATTTCCTTATGGAACTCCTTGGACCTCTCTAGTCTCACCCTATTTTTCTTAATCATACTCCAGACGTGTTTCGACAGGAGTGGTTTTCCTCTCACTGAAAGGTATCCCATTTCCGTTAGTTTTCTGGATATCTCACCTGTGTTGAGACCTCGATCTTTGAGATCGAAAATCAAGGAAAAAAGATGTTTTTGATAATGTCCTTGTATGACGTCGTTAAATCGACCCGTAACTAATACGTTGAACTTAAACGATAAATTAGAAAAATCGTAAACCGACTTTATTCTACCGTGACCGCTATATTCAAGTTGCGGCGCTGGTCACCAATTATTCTTAACATGACAGTTGTTCAATGACCCAAGGTGCGTCTGAGTCACTCGGAAAAATAGGATAATGCACTTTGATAACAGTATCGTTCTCAGCAATCATTGTAACTCGTTTTAGCAATCTCATACCTTCTACCTCAAATGTTGGAAGTTTCATTACCTCACAGAATTTGAAATTTTCATCACTCAGCACTAAAAACGGCAAGTGAAGTCGCTCCGCCATTTCTTTCTGATATTCGTTATTCTGTGTGCTCATCCCAAATACATCTGCACCAAGCAGAGACAATTCAGCATGGTGATCTCTGAATGAGCAACTCTGAGGGGTGCAACCTCTAGCGCCTGGAATTTCATCCCAACCTTCTGGCAATGGAACGCCTGGTTTTCCTGTCATTGGATAACAATAAACAACTGTTTTCCTAGTTTGCCCTGACAAGTTCACAATTGAACCATCTGTTGCAATTAGACCAATATCAGGCAGTTTCATGCCTATCAAATGGTCGCAAGCGCCGTCGTCAATTGGTCTGGGAAGACCACTTGGCATGGTTTCATATGTGTTCATTTTCACCTTCCAACATTATGGGTATTTCAAGAACAATTAGACTTGTATTTTTAATTTCAAATTTATGTCTAATATTCAACCTTTTATCACGCAATTTCTTCTTTTTTAAAATAGAAAAGACATGAGTGTTTTTGAACTCATGCCCTCTGGGTGTGGTGTATCCATTTTCATTCAACCATTGTGCAATCTTCCGATAACCCATGCTTGATTCATGTTTTTGTTTAATGATTTGATAGAGCAATTCTTGATATTCAGAATAGTGTGAATACCAAAGGTGAGACGCCCTTAAAGTCACTGTAAAACAAAGGAAACCCTATAGAAAATGTCGTCCGTTGGAGACTATTCCACGGTAGTAAAAGGACGGTGTAGGAGTGCAAGTTCTGTTGCTGACTTAACTTTCAATTTCACCCTCACCTGTCGCTCCCCTGCCCTCACTGGCAATCAATATTCTGAATACCAGTTATTCCTTTATCAGACCATCACTGAGCATCGAGAGCAAGGTTTGACCTTCGATGCCATTGCTGAGTGGATGAATAAGGAAGGATACCTAACCGTGCGAGGAAAACGGTTCAGAGGTGCTCACGTCCATTCCATCTTGAAGAAGAGATTAGCAAAGGAAGAGTTGCTGAACCGAGAGTATCCACCAGTCTGGTCAGACTTCAGCATGGAGGTTTTCGATAAGACTATTTTGATGAGTGATTTTGGGTTTCCAAAGAAGAAGAAATGAGAACTAGTTTCTTACTCGATGCGTCGATGCGTTGTTTGAGTTGATGTATGTCCATACCTCTGTTCCTTTCAATGGTATTTATATGGGTTACACACTAAATTATTGAATTTGCGATAAATCTATGAATTACTTTTAATAAGATAATTAAATTTGAAAACGTTATGTCAGCATTACAAAAAGCACTAGCGACAATAAGAGAGCAAGCATCCAACACAACAGAGTTGGGAAACGCATTCGAGCGTCTTTCAAAGGTGTTTCTTGAGAATGATGCAACTCAGATCCAGCAATACAGCAAAGTCTGGCACTATGAAGACTGGGCAAGAGAACACGAGGGGTATTCAGTAAAAGATATCGGAATAGACTTGGTTGCAAAGTTGCGCGATGAAGAAGGATACTGCGCAGTTCAATGTAAATTTTACGAACCTGAGCATTCTATATCCAAAGCAGATCTAGACTCTTTCATATCAGCGTCCTCAACAAATGATTTCACACGGTTGATGCTGATAGACACATCTACACAACCAATTGGCAAACATGCACAGTCTGTCTTTGATAAAATAAGTCAGGAATATATTCGCATTCAATTATCTGAACTTGAAGAAAGTCGGATTGATTGGTCGTCTTACATTAGCGACGGGACGGTGCGTCTTCACTCCAAAAAAGAACTTAGAGATCATCAAATCAAAGCATTAAATGCAGTTCGTGAAGGACTCGCAGAAGATGACAAAGGCAAGATGATTATGGCGTGCGGAACTGGGAAAACATTCACCAGTTTGCGCATCGCAGAGGAACTTACAGGCGCGGGTAAAACTGTTCTCTACATGGTTCCCTCTCTCGCATTGATGTCTCAAACTGTTCGAGAATGGAAAAATGATGCGAAGGAGGACTTTACTGCGTTCTCTGCATGTTCAGATGACAAAGTAGGTAAAAAGAAAGCATCTGATGATCAGATAGAAGTTAATCTAAACGATTTAGCATTTCCCGCTACTACTGACGCTCGAAAACTAGCAGAACAAATTGATTGTTCTGACAAATCAAAAATGACGGTGGTATTTTCTACCTATCATTCAATTGATGTCATCTCTTCTGCACAATTCGACCATAACCTTGATGCGTTTGATCTGATTATCTGTGATGAGGCGCATAGAACGACTGGCGCAACTTTGGTTGGAGATGATGAGTCGAATTTTGTCAAAATCCACAGCAACGATAATGTGCGAGGAAAAAAACGTCTTTATATGACTGCCACTCCGCGAATTTATGGTGAGACAGCAAGACGAAGAGAGGACGAAGGCGAAGTAAATCTTGCATCCATGGACGACAAAAGCATTTTCGGCGAAAACTTATTCCATCGTGGTTTTGGTTGGGCAGTCGAAAATGATCTCTTAACTGATTACAAAGTTGTTGTTCTTATGATGGATGAGCAACTGGTTTCAGACAGGGTGCAACGCAGTTTCACCGAAGGAGCAGAATTAGAACTCGATGATGCAACCAAAATGGTCGGTTGTTACAAAGCACTCGCAAAAGTAGGAATGCAAACAAATAGAGAGGGCGTTCCTGAAGACATTAAACCAATGAAACGAGCGCTAGCATTTTGTCAAAATATCAAAACTTCTCAGATGTTTTCATCAGAATTTTCCAGTGTTGTTAATGATTACATATCCCATGAAGATGTAACTGAAGAACACAAAACGGATCTAAAAGTTGAGTTATTTCATGTTGACGGCACTTTCAACGCAGAGCAACGAAATGAAAAACTTAGTTGGTTAAAAGATGAAACTGACGAAAATATTTGCCGTGTATTAACCAATGCACGCTGCTTGTCAGAGGGTGTGGATGTCCCTGCGCTGGACGCTATTATGTTCTTGCATCCTCGAAAAAGTCAGATTGATGTTGTACAATCAGTTGGACGCGTCATGCGAAAAGCAGAGGGTAAGAAACTTGGTTATGTAATTCTGCCCATAACAGTTGCACCCGGCGTTTCTGCAGAAAAAGCACTGAATGACAATGAGCGCTATCAAGTCGTTTGGCAGATCCTCAATGCTCTTCGAGCGCATGATGAGAGATTTGATAGCACTATCAACCGTATTGGTCTCGGTGAAGATGTCTCTGATCGCATCGAGATCATCGATGGCACTTCTACTTCTGAACTCGAAGCAACAACAGCAGTAGTTGAAGATGTTAAGTCTAAAGCAAAGAAAAAAGACACTGACGATGAAGACACAGACACCAATCTAGGCGGTGATGAGGATGCTGATGAGACTGAGTCTGATGAACCACAACAGTTATCTTTTACTCTGACTGATCTCTCGCAAGCGATTAAAGCAAAGATTGTCGAAAAATGTGGAACTCGGGATTACTGGGAGAACTGGGCAAGCGATATAGCGCGCATCGCAGAAAAACACGTTGCACGGATTAACTCTATAGTTTTGAACTCAGGCACTCCAGAGCGACAAGCGTTCATTCAGTTTGTAGAAGAAATCAGGGATGACCTGAACCCAGAAATTTCAGAAAATGATGCTGTTGAAATGCTCGCTCAACACATCATCACCCGACCTGTGTTCGATACTCTCTTTCAAGGCAATCGTTTCACTTCTGAAAATGCTGTCTCCAAAGCAATGGAAACAGTCCTTGCTCAAATTTATGACCATAAAATTGATACCGAGACCAGAACGCTCGAAAAGTTCTATGAGAGTGTGAGGCGCCGCGCCGAAGACATCATTACATCTGCAGGCAGGCAGGCACTTATCTTACAACTGTATGATCGTTTTTTCAAAAATGCTTTCCCTTTGATGACTCAGAAATTGGGCATCGTCTACACGCCCGTTGAAGTGGTCGATTTTATTATCCATTCGGTGGAAGACGTCATGCGTGAAGAATTTGGTTCCTCTCTGGGAAATGATGGAGTTCACATTCTGGATCCGTTTTCAGGGACAGGCACTTTCATATCTAGACTTCTGCAATCTGGAGTGATGTCGAAGGATCAAATACGCAGAAAATTCAAATCAGAGATTCATGCAAACGAGATTGTCCTGCTCGCTTACTATATCGCCTGCATCAACATCGAAGCGGTCTATGATGATTTGGTGAAAGAGAACGAATATCAGTCATTTGATGGAATGGTTCTTACCGACACTTTCCAACTCTATGAACAAGACAGGGATATGATTGCAAACCTTCTCCCTGATAACTCAGAAAGAAGAACAAAGCAAAAACAGCGAGATATTACGGTTGTTATTGGAAATCCGCCATATTCTGCGGGACAGAACTCAGCAAATGATGATGCTACAAACGCGAACTATCCAAATTTAGATAAAAGAATTGAGCAAACTTACGCCTACCACTCTGCTGCAACTTCAAAAAAGGCACTTTATGACAGTTACATAAGAGCATTTCGATGGGCATCTGACCGAATTGGTGATGAAGGAATAATTGGGTTCGTAACAAATGCTGGTTGGGTTGACGGAAATGCAACTGATGGTTTTCGAAAGCACTTAGCAGAAGAATTCACGAAAATTTATTTGTTTCATTTAAGGGGTAACGCGAGAACATCGGGCGAATTAAGAAGAAAAGAAAAAGGCAATGTATTTGGAGAAGGAACGAGAACGCCAATAGTCATCACCATTCTTGTTAAGAATAAAAAATCCATCGAACGAGGAAAAATTTATTTTCATGATATTGGCGACTATCTTGATCAAAAGCAAAAATTAGCAAAAATCAGCGAACTAAAGTCAATAACAGGAATTCAATTTGCTAATAAATTTGTTCCTATAATTCCTGATGATGATAACGATTGGTTAAATCAAGGTAACAAGGAATTTTCTAAATATATTTTGCTTGGAGACAAAAGTAATTCGATCGACAAGACAATATTCAAAAATTACTCGTTGGGACTTAATTCAAATCGTGATGTTTGGTGTTTCAATTTTAGTCAAGAGCGTCTTGTCACAAACATCAGTTGCATGATCAAAAACTACAACACTGAGTTGGATACAGGAAAAACTTATGCTGACGCTACCAAAGATCCCACTAAGATAAAATGGTCTAGCAGTTTAGAGTCAAAATTTCAGAGAGGACATAGATTAGAATTTGACCAACACGCAGTGTGCAAATCTCTTTATCGCCCGTTTACCGAAACATTGGTATATTTCAACCGCGATCTGATTCATCGCGTGGGACAAATGCCCAAAATCTTCTCGCGGCAAAACACTAACAATCTAATAATTGGCGTAACGGGTGTAGGCGCTCAAGAGTTTTCTTGTTTGATGTCTTCAATCCCGCCCTCAATGGATTTTCTATCAAAGAGTCAATGTTTTCCTCTTATGATTTCTGAAAATGGAGATGATGATTCAGGGAAACTTGCCTTAACATTTTCTGAGAATAAAACTGCCCAAAATGGCATTGATAGTCAAATTTTAGTTGATTACCGCTCGTTTTATAATGATCAGGAAATCTCATATGAGGATATTTTTTTCTATATATACGGGATATTACACAGCAATGATTACCGTGAACGGTTCTGCAACAATCTTCTGAACTCACTGCCGCGAATCCCAATGGTGAAATCAGGACATGACTTCAATGTTTTTAGTAAGTGTGGTCGAGATTTGGGAAAACTCCATTGTAATTTTAACTCAGTCGAAATGTTTCCAGTAACTTTCAAACAGGGTGACTTGCGGTTGGCAAATATCGATGATCCGAAAATCTTCTTCCGTGTTGATAAAATGAGACCAAGCAAAAATGACGAGACGGCAGTTATTTACAACAAAAATATAACTATCGAGGGCATCCCCATTGCTGCGTATGATTATGTTGTGAACGGCAAACCCGCTCTTGAGTGGGTCATGGAAAGACAGTGTGTAAAGACTGACAAAGCAAGCGGCATTGTGAATGACGCAAATGATTACGCAAACGAAACCATGAATAACCCAGCATACCCTTTGGAACTATTCCAACGCGTTATCACTGTTTCTTTGGAGACAATGAAAATAGTCAAATCGCTTCCAAAATTAGACATTGATTAAAGGCATGAGAGTTGAACGCGAATGACAGAAAAGAGATAGAAAACCCATACCTAATCATGGGGTTCTGGGAGTTTGCGATCACCGCAACTTTGATGACGGTATTCTTTCCATGGTCATTACTTTTTTGTGTCGTGTTTTATGGGTTCCAGAACACCAAATTCTTAATCATTGCTCTTCTTCACGATTTATTAAAAACAGTGTTTGCTATACTTGCTGTAATCATGCCGTTGGTGATTGGCATAGTTGCTTTGATTTTTATATTTGCAGAGTAAGTTTTTGAGAATTGCTAACCTCAGTTTTTTTATCAAATACAATGTCCTCTATCTTGGTGGACTGTTTCTCACTCTTCTATTCCTCGGCAGCATCATGTTCCGAGCGAGACTTGAGTGGAACACCAGTTGGATGTGGGCAACTAAGTATCTCAACGGAAATTACATTGCTGCGATTTATGTGATGGTGTTGCTGGTCTCAATAATCAGTTATGCATACGCACTCTGGAAAACTTGGCAACTCACCAAGTCAAACACCATACTTAACAAGCAGAGAGTATTGGCGTTTGGATGGTTGATTGGTGCACCACTTATCGTAGCGTCTAATCCAATGGTTTTTATATCTGCGATGCGATTGATAACTGACAGACTGTTTATACCGTGAGCAGGGTTCTCATCTCCTCTGAACCACCTCTGACTGCATTTTGATATGGAACCCACACCAGAACAGTCAAAGCGCACTGGTCGGTGATTGGTCGAGGGTGAATCGGTAAATTTATAAGATATCAGAAACACATCCTTACAGAAAAACTTACTGAGTCATTCTGTAAGGATAATTTATACAATAAAAACAATAAATTATTCCACAGTAACCCACTAGGTTTCCTATAAACTAATAACCTAGTGGGAGACGTTTTCCCACATCAAAATCGACACTTTTCAATATGTTACCGTCAATAAGATCGTAACCTAAAGACTTGTCCTCTGGATTTCTCCATTCCAACTCATCTTCAACAACTGGTGTCAGAAATTGAATGTGCAATCTATTTGTGGATTTGTCGACTGTCTCTACTCTGATTTCAGTCACGGTATTCTCTAGGAACTCTCTTTTCTCAGAGGGTAGTAGAGTGTCCAAATCCTCAATCGTTTTGGAGAACTGTTGAACCCAGTTAGTCCAACTACGACTGTGATGAATGCCATCAATTGCAGACTGAACCTCTATTTGTTCTAACAACAAAGAGAGTCGGTGTTCCTCAATTCCAGATAGGATTTTCTCAACCTCTTCTGGATTTCTCTTTTTGAGTATCTTGTCAGTCTCAAGTCGAACAATTGCATCTTTGATGTCAGAGATTTCAGTCTCCAACTTTTTATGTTTCCTTCTCAGTTTCTTCAATCTGTCCGACTGTCTCTGGTAGTTCTCAGTCGTGTCCAAAACTTCATTCTTGAAAGTCTCTTTGAAGAGATGAGATTGAGACAGAGTTTTTGTCACAACATCCCACACCAACGCATCTGTTTCAGGTATGCGAAGGTATCTTTTGTTTTCACATTTTCTTGGTTCGGATGCCCTGAAGTTCCTCTCTTTACGAGGACAATAGTAGACACTGTGTTTTGGAGAAATTCGTCCACTGAAAGTCAGTCCACAGTGTTCACACTTCAACATACCTTTGAGTAAGTAGAAGTGTTTCTCATTGCTATTTGAAACTCTACTGTTTCGGGTTCTCTTCGACTTTTCCACTCGCACTCTAACCACGAGTTCATCGTCTAGAATTCTTGGACACTCAACTTTAATTGCCTCATCCAGTTTCTTGTCTTTGAAATACCAAAACCCCTCGTAATGTGTGTGTTCCAGGATGAGTTCAAGTGTCCTATCACCCCATGAGGTTTTACCTCTTCTAGTGAGAACTCCATTTGCCTGGAGTTCCTTACGAATATCTCTGATGCTCCATTTGTCTGCATACTTTTCATAAATGAATTTCACCCATTCTTTTTCTTCAGGGTGAGGACTCAATTTACTATCGATTATTTCGTATCCAAAAGGTGGTTCACCACCTTTCCAACCTCCCTGTCTTACCCGATGCAACTTACCCAGTCTGAATCGTTCTGTTCTGATTGCATTATCGTATTGAGAGATTTCAGACAGGATACCCAACAACATATTTGTTTGGGGATCAGAGAGAATTTGTTCACCAGTCGGTGTGTGCAAACGAACATCGTTCTTGATTAGTTTGAAACGTATCATTCCCCATGTTTGAAGATTTCTCGACAGTCTATCTGTGTTCCAGACATAGAGGTGTTGGACATTTCCCTCATCAACCTCGTTCATGAGTTCCATTAGAACTGGACGATTTGCCAAATCCTCTTTGGAGGACGATTGCCCTCCCTCGTTCCAGATTTTGTATTCCCAACCATGTTTGTTCGCACACTTGATACCCAACTCTTTTTGTGTCTCAAGTGATGTTCCCTCTTCCTCTTGAACGGAAGTTGAAACCCTTGTGTAGATATGAAGTTTTTCAGTCATGTTCCTACAATACACTATTTTGGTTTATAGGAAAACTATTGGGATTTTAATTTCTTGAATTCGGTATCCTTTGATGAACCCCAATTGAGTTTCATGA
>Ga0255759_10005949_pt1 | contig 10361 bp, 12 predicted proteins | sample 101ome_20_FD_179959 | JGI IMG/M metagenome (GOLD analysis project Ga0255759, IMG submission 179959) | Coastal salt marsh microbial communities from the Groves Creek Marsh, Skidaway Island, Georgia - 101404AT metaG (version 2) | ecosystem: Environmental > Aquatic > Marine > Intertidal zone >...
ATACAAATTATAAATTAAAAGATAAATTTAAAGTATATATTACAGATGAATAATATAGAACATTTAAAGGGTAAAGGTAAAGGTAAACGAATATTTTTAGTAGGTAATGGGCCTTCTTTAAACGATATGAATCTCGATTTGTTAGTTGCAGAAGATACTTTGGCCATGAATCGTATTGATTTAATTTATCCAAAAACTAAATGGAGACCTACTTATTATATTTTTTGTTCTTCTAACTGTCATCATCCAAAATGGGGAACGGGTTGGTCAAAATCCGTAGTTAATGCTGCAAAATATGAAGATACAATTCCTTTAATTTGGCGTAGATATAAATCACTTATTGAAGATAATGCAAAAGAAAAACTACATTCCTCGACTATTTTTTTAGATTCATTTACAGAAAATAAAATTGGTAATGCTTCTCAATTTTCAACTGATGCAGAAAAAAGATTAGATAAAAGTGGTACAACAATGAATGTTGCATTACAACTTGCATATTATATGGATTATGATAAAGTTTATTTAATAGGTTGTGATTCTAATTGGAAAACAGCAACTAATACAATTGATAGTGAATCAGGCGATATTAACCACTTTGACCCAGACTATCATGCACAAATTGCAGATGGTTCTAGAGAATTTTGGAGAATGAATACAACTCATTTAACTGCTGCAGAATATTACAAAAAAGCAGATAAGCAGATTTATAATGCAGGATTAAATTCTGCAATCGATGCATACGAAAAAATTAATTTCGAAAGTTTGTTTAATTAAATAAATTTTCGTATATTAGCAATATGAAACTGTTATGGCAACAAATACCCTCTACTGAAGTTACAAAAATATATTGTAATTCAAATTGTGATGGAATTGTTTTAGACACCGAACATGGAGTTTTTAACAATGAAACTCTATTTACTCTTATCCAATTGATAAATACAAGTGGTAAAAAATCATTTGTCAGAGTAACAGAACCAAACAAAACTTTCGTAAGAATGTTATTAGATAGTGGAGTGACTGGTTTGATATTCTCAACACTAGATGTTCTACAAATACCTGATATTAGAAATTGGTGTTTGTTTCCACCGTATGGAAAACGAGGACAAGGTTTGGTTTCAGAAAATGATTGGGGTAATAAACCATTACAAGAAAATAATGTTATTCTTGTTGCCCAAATAGAAAATCATCATAGTATCAATCAACTTGATTTTATCAAAGGTTCAGACCTATTTGATTATTATTTATTAGGACCTTACGATTTAACTGCAGATTTAGGGTGTGTTGGTGATTGGAATAATAAAAACTATATATTTAATATAACCAAGTTTAATGAACTAATACCAAAAGAAAAACGAGGTGTTCATTTAGTATCAAATATAGAAGAAGAATATAAACAAAAATTTAAAGATTACGGATTCGTTGCACTTGGAATGGATACCACTATTATTAAAACAGAAATAAATAAATTAGAACAATTATGGCAGGATTAAATTTCGAAAACATTGGTGATAAATTCTTAGAAGTTACTAATACAAAAGAGTGGTTAGAACTACAAGAAAAGTTCAATGATTGTGTTGATATCTTTATATTAGGACATGGTGGGAACTTAGGTGTTGCTGACCATGCTGCAGTTGATATTTCACGATTATCAAATGGAACAAAAAATGCACAAGCACCAGGTAGTGGTATTGTAGCAACATCTTTAATCAATGATTCATCTTTTGATGATTGGATGGTGCATTGGTTAAGACAAAGAACAGTATCAGCAACACAAGAACAATTAAACAAAACTTTGGTACTTGGTATTTCTTCAAGTGGTAAATCAGTAGATATTATCAAAGCATTAGAAGATGGACAATCAAGAGGAATGCAAGTAGCAATGATTACTTCTTATCCTATTCCTGCAAAAATAGAATCGTTGACTGAAGTTGTATTGGGTGCTGAGTATTATCACACTGCTGAAGTTCTTACTTTACTCTTAACTTATGAACTTACTCATGGTAGTGGAAAAGTTTGTCCTCCTATTTTCCAAAACTCACCAGAAGATTTAGAATTATTAAATAGACAAGGTGGAGCTGCGGCAACAAGAAAACATTCTTATCCTGATGAGTTAGTAAACATTGGTGTAGATTTCGATGGTGTTATTCATAAAAACTCAAAAGGTTATCACGATGGAACTGTTTATGATGAACCAGTTGAGGGTGCAAGAGAAGCTCTACAAAAACTGTCTGAAAAATATACTGTAATTGTATATTCTGCAAAAGCAAGAAAAGATAGAGGATTGGTAAATGGTAGAAGTGGAACACAATTGATTTGGGATTGGTTAAAAGAACACGATTTAAATCAGTATGTTTCTAAAGTAACCGCAGAAAAACCTCGTGCAGTTGCATATATTGATGATAAAGGAATCAAGTTTGATAATTGGAATAATGTACTTTCACAAATCGATTTAGATTGAGAATTGTAATATCAATATTTTGTTTACCTTACGAAATTGATGAATTAGAAAATACTCTCAATCAATTAAAGAAAGCATCTTATTATTTAAGTGGTAAGAATGAATGGGTAGTTGATGTAACTCTTTCTCTTTCTAATGATTTAATCAATTGGAATAAATCATCAATACCCAAATCTTACTTCGAAGATAAACTTTTAAAACTAAGTGCACAAACTGATTGGTGTGCTAAAAACTTCCAAACCTCAACAGAAATAAATGGTTGTGTTTCTCAAAGAAGATTCTCTTTAAATAAAAATACAGATGCTGATTATTTTATTTGGTTAGATACAGATATTGTATTCGAAGAAAGAACTCTTTCTTATCTCGAAAACACAATGGAAGCAATTAAAAATGTTACTCCATATTCAATAATCACACCAGAAATTGTAAAAGTATGGGATACAACTTGGGATTGTTTGGTGAATGAAAATTTCTTAGATAAACCACTTGATTATCAAAAAACAAATGACCCCTACAAAGATAGTGGTATTAAAGGCGATATAACAATAGAATCTGTCCAAAGTGGATTATCAAATCAACCTCGTTTTAAATTTGCAGGTGGTTGGATGACCTGTTTAAGTGGAGAACTTGTTCGTAAAATTGGTGTACCTGAATCATTTGGACATTATGGATATGAAGATACATTTATAATGTGGGCAAGTGAGAAATTAGTTCAAACCCAAAATGTAGATATTCAACAATTCAAACTTAAAAACCTCGTAGTTTGTGAGAATTACAAATACAGAAGTAACTATCACTATATAAACAATCTTTCAGTTTATGACCGAAGGGAAGACTTTAAAAAGATTGCAGAATCTCACTTTAGTGAAGAATTAGATAAGATTTAACATAAACCCCACCAAAAGTGGGGTTTTTTCTTTTACCTCACTTATATTTATATAAACAAATCCGTTATATAATTCGTTATACAAACCCGTTATACAAAATGTTATGGTAATCCAAATTAGGAGATTACTTGAAAAACTTTGTATTAAATTTGTTTTTAGGATTTGTTATATTCCTATCTACATACACTTCTTATTCGCAAGAACTTATTAAAGTTGGTGAAGTCAAAAACGAAATTCGTGTTGGACCTTTCGCTAACAATCCCCACATGGCTTATGGTGTAAAAAATATCCTCGAAGATTTACTCTTTGATTATGGATATGATTTATCACCTAATGCTGATATTCAAATCAATGTTAATTTAGTATTCTTTGATATTAAGAACATTGGTAAAAACATTGGTTTTTATCATAATAAAGTTTCTCAAACAGAGATTATAGCTCAAGGTGAGTTATACATTAAAGGTAAACGAAAAGGAAAGACTACTGCTACTGGTACTAGTAAAGAAATTTCTACCTCTACACTCGTGGTTGCATCAGATGGAACATTTAATCAACAAACAGCGAGTAATGCCTTAAAGAAGGTACTCGTTCAAATAGTGGAGGACCTACTTAAATGAAAAACCTACTAACCTTATTATTAACCCTTTTTACTTTAGTTTCTTTTGGACAATCTCGTATGGATTATACAAGAGTAAACACAGTAACCCAAGTTGGTGATACATTAGTTGTAAAATACCAATACTTCAAAGGAACTGATGCAGATGGTAACGATATGCCAGATGCAAAACTATATCAATTTGATATTCAGTACAACAACAAACTATTAAACCCAATCCTTTATGATTGGCAACCAGTTGCTGGTTCGGAACAAAAAGCAATCAATTCTTGGACAGGATATAAATTCAGTCCTGATACTAACAAAGATGCAACAGATTTCGATGGTCAGTATGTATCGTGGGGTGCAGGTGATGCATCTTATGAAACAAATGCAGATTGGTCAGTAGATAGAGTTACTTGGCAAAACACAACTTCATTGGAAAATGGTAATGAGATTCTAAAAGTATCTTATAAAATTAAAGATAAAGCAAATACAAACTATACTGATTATACTAATATAATCAATGTCAATTGGGCAAACTATAAAGAAGCAGATGGAACACAAATAGATGTAACAGGTCAATCTAATTTAGGATTAACTGGTATTCAAGGTGGTGATGCTGGTAATGTTTCTATTTCAGTATCATCGAATGTAATCACAAACAACATTGGTGATGGTGCTGACTTTTTATATACCATTATTACAAAAGAAGATATGGATGATGGAGACCCAAGTAATGATGTTATAGTTGCTAGTGGAACTTTTGATACTGCTGGTGATGCAACTGTAACAGGTTTAGAAAATGATGTAGAGTATGCGGTGTGGGTAACAATAGATGATTCTAAAACATATTTAGATAATGCAGTAACGGTATCTGATTTAGCTCTTATATTCCAAGAAGCAATTGGAGCAGGAGATTCACCAAATGGTTCAACTACTACTTTTGATTATTATGTACAAAAGTTATTAGGTGATGTTTATTTCCCAGAAGGAGATGACCCATTCACAATCAACTTCCAAGATTCATATGAGGTACTTGCTTATCTACAAGGAGTAACATCTGAAAATTCAACTTACATTTCAAAGACTGGTGGTGCGTTTAATGTGAGTGGTATTAAATCTACATTTGGTGATAAAGCAGAAACAACAGATTATCCAACTTTCTCTCCAATAATTAAACCAACTGATAATGATAAATCATTCGCATTTGCTCATGCAATTGCTGGTGATGTAAACTTCTCACATGGATTTGAACCAACTTCAACTAATGCAGATATACCAACATCAGCACAATCTGCTATGGCATCTTCAATGAGAGTTTCAATGGCAGCTGGAGAGAAATATCAAGCAGAACAGACAAATATAGATTTAGTATCTGAATTAAAAGATGGCCAAGTAATTTTCTCAATCAACTCAGAGGTTGCAGATATGATTGGTTCACAATTTAATATCGTATATGATAGAACAAGATTGGTGTTAGATGATGTAGTATTTGATACTGGTAACACAATGACAAACTTCTCTAATCACTTAGAGAATCAAGGAAAAATAAATATTGGTTCGTTTGACCAAAACTTTGAGGCAACTGTTAAGACAGGTACTCCTTACAAACTAGTATTTACACCAATCGTACAATTAGATAACACACTTGGTTTAATTACTTTCAAAGTAAAAGAAGGAGTTAAGGCAGATGGAACACAAATAACATTTAATATACAATAGGAGACAAAATGAAAAAAATATTATCATTACTTTTAATCTTAATCGTTCTTGGATGTGCACAAGAAGAAATTTATATTGAAGAAGTTTCAATTGATATTCCAAAAGCACTTGAAATCAAAGAACTAGTTGGTCTAAAAATAGAATCTGCAATCGTTGAAGAAGAAGTTAGAATGAATGTAAAACTTCCTTATTCAGGTGAGTATAGAGTAAAAGTACGAGATATTGAGGGAACTCTTATCTCACAAGAAATTATCCTTGCAAATGAGGGTAATAACTTATTAAAAGTTTATGTTACAACTTTACCTTCAAGTTCTTATAAACTTGAACTAACCGAGTTGAATCATAAACTATTAGGTTCAGAAACAATAGTAGTAAATTAAATTAAGGAGAAAATAAAATGAGTGAAGAACAACAAGGTGGATTCTTTTCACAATTAAAAAACCAAGTTATTGCTGGTGCCGGAGTTGCACTAACAACTATCGGTGGATTCTTTATGGATGAAGTTAAAGGAGTTTTAGGTATTTCTGAAGAAGAAGAGGGTGGTGCTAAAACAGAAGTGGTACAAGAACAAAAACAAGAAGTTAATGTTACTGGACCTGAAATCATCATCAATATTCCAGAACAAAAACCGGCAGAAACTAAAACTATTATCAAAGAAGTTCCTGTTGAAAAGAAAAAAGAAAAAGAACAAGAAATAGATTGGTAATCAATTTATAAGTTTTAATAAAAGGAGAGATTATGGAAAAGTTAAGTACGATGTTTACAGAAAAGTTATCAGATTACAAAATAATTGATGTTATTTTAAAAATATGGATTGCTGGATTGTTAGGTTTATTTGTATTAGGAATGATATCAATACTATATGGTATTATATCAGGTGAAGCAGATATTAAAAACGCAACATTTGGTATCTTTGATACACTAGGAAATTAATGGAAGAAAATTTACCAGAAGAAAGAGGGTTTCAGAAACTCTTACTTTCTATGATGACACGAAGATGGTTAATGACCTTAATCATTCTCGTAACATTTATGGCAATTGCATTTGGAATATTACTTTCAATTCATACCGAAGCAACAGTAAGTGGTGAATGGAAAGAATTATTACTTTTATTATTAGGTGCCTTAATCGGTTCTTATGGTAAGATTATAGATTATTGGTTTTCGGATACAGATAAAGATAAAATGTTAGTACAAAAAATGGATGAAGAAGATGGTGAATCACTATCTGATACATCGAAATAAGGAAAAATTATGAAAAATATATTATTAGTTTTAGGATTATTAGTTTCAACTCTAACATTCGGACAAGTTGGCAAAATCCAAGCAGAAGAATATGTAGCAGAATTTGAGAAGAAAAAATCAATCGATGATGTTTCAGATTATTGGGGAGATATGAAACCAGTTGCTCTATTAAATGTAGGTGTATCTGATGAATTGTATGAGATGTATCCAGAGTTAAGAGATGGTAGAGTTGGTTTAGGTTTAACTAATATCGTAATTGAATATCTAGATTGGACAAACAGATTTGAGTTCGTAGAAGAAAAATCTGCAATCAAAGATAGAATGAAAAACCAATGGGTTGCTTCTCGTAAAGGTGTTTCTGAAAACCAAGTGTATGGTATTGGTAAAATCAAACTCGCTGAATATTTCGTAACCATTGAGATTTACGATTTTTCAGTTTCAGAAGATGAAGTACTATCTCTTAAAGAAGGTTCTAAACAAACACAAACAACTCGTTTAGGTTTACAAGTTAGATTTACAGATGCAACAACAGGAACTTACTTTGTGGGTTCTGGTTTAGGAGATGCTAAAACAGTTAAAACACAAGAAGGTTTAATTGGTCTTGATGTAGATGAAATTAAATTCAGAGAATCTGGTATTGGTGTTGCAACTCGTAAAGCATTAGAAACTGCTTCTGCAAGAATCGTTCAGAGAATGATTCGTAGAGGTGTATTCCCTAACTAATGAATGAGAAAATTATTACTCATATTATTCCTATTCATAGGGTCTTTATCCTATGGACAAACCGTTTTCACCCAAACTTATGTAGATAGATGTACAGGAGATGTAAAGGTAGTGGTGGCGAACTTCGCAAATGGTTCAGCCACCGTTGCTTTTTATAACAAGGTACGAACTTTTACTTACCAAGAGTTTTTAAATGGTGAATTACAACAATGGTTGACTGAAACTTATACTTGGTGGGAATCTCTATCAGCATGTTCAACTACAACTTCTCAAGCCCAAAACGCTCAACAAACTGCTCAGAACGCAACTACTGCAGCATCAACTGCATCAACTGCTGCTAGTACTGCTGCTTCAACTGCTACAACAGGTACAACACAAAATACTACTAATACAACAAACACAGGTTCTACAAACACAACTTCTACAAATACCAATACAGGTAGTACCTCGACTAACAACACTAGTAACACAAACACAGATTCAAATAATACCAACACAGGTAGTAATTCTAGTGGTAGTTCTGGAGATACCTCAAACACAAACAATACAAGTAATGATACATCTAGCGGAAATGGTTCTTCCGATTCTGGTTCAACAGATTCGGGAGGTTCAACAGATAATGGGTCTTCGGATACTTCTAGTGGGGATTCGGGCTCAACAGATAATTCATCAGATTCATCTAGTGGGGATTCAGGTTCGAGTGACTCTTCTGGGGATGGAGATGGCTCGTCTAGTGACTCGTCAGGAGATTCAAGCGAGGGAGGAGATAAAGATGGCTCTTCAGGAGATGGAGATTCATCGGAAGGTGATAACTCAGAAGGTGGAGATAACGACTCTGAAGGCTCTAGTGATTCAAAAGAAGATTCTGAAAATAAAGATAATGAATCAAAAGAAGAATCTAAAGAGGAAGAAAATAAGTCTGAATCAGAAGACAAAGAAGATAACGATAGTGAAGAATCTGAAGAAGAAGTAAAGGAGGAGGAAAAGGAAGAGGAGAGTAAAGAAGAAGAAAGTGAAGAAGAATCAGAAGAGGATAGTGAAGAATCTGATGAAGAAGAATCTGATGAAGAAGAAAGTGATGAGGAATCATCTGATGAAGAAAAAGAGGAAGAAGAAAAGGAAAAGAAACAAAAGAAGATGATGCCGATTCAGTTACGAGCTGATATGATGGCAAATCAAGCACTTCTGGGTAATTATGATGTAGTAACTTCTATTGGTGCAACTCAATCTTCTATTTATGGTGATGAATCTTATGGTGCAACTGCTATGATTTGGTCAAACCTTCGTCAGTTCTCCCTAAATACTTCTTATACCAAAGTTCATATGCAAAAGTTTAATATATCAAGTATTAAACATGAAAATCATTCACATTACTCAAAATCAAAAGAAGTAACTTCTGATGACCCACAAGACCCACCAATTCCAAAACTAACCCATATCACCTCAGCTTCAGTTGGTTATATGAATAACTTTGGTAATGGTACGGTAGTTGCAAATATGATGAAAATTAAACCAACCAAGTATGGAACTTTTGGTGCAGGTGTAAATATGGCAAATATGTTTGGTGAGAATACTTACCAAGTAACTATGATAGGTTATAATGTTCTTTATACCAACCAAGTAATGTTGACACCAAGAATAAACTATGCACCAGCGTTTATATGGACACAATCACCTTATATGGGTAAATTAGAGTGGGAAAGAGATGAATGGGGTAGAAACTCATTAAAAGCAAATAATATATTAAGAGGAACTCGTATTCATGGTATGATGATACTTGCAAACTCTTTTACTATACAACTTACTCGTAGGTTCTCATTTAACGCAGGAGCAACTTTCATTAAATCAACGGACCCAAATATACCTTTAATCAAATCCTTTATGATAGGAGCAAAACTACCATTCTAATATGAAAAAGATATTACTTATATTATTACTATTAGTTTCTTATTTTGGATATTCACAAAGTGGTGATGGATATGTAAATTACAAATCCTATAAAACCCACTATGGGAATGGTAATAGTTCAACCTATAATGGATACACATATAGTGGATTAGCTGATTCTGCAACCGAATTACAAGCAATGTTAGATGTAAACCACCCCGGTACATCTTTAACACATCAAGGAGAAGTATTAGCCAATTCACAAGGAGGATTTACAGCAGGTAGACCTCCTAAATGGTGGACTGAGTTTTATGCTATTCACCATTATGGTTGGTTTCAACCACAAGAAACAGGAACTTACCGATTCTCTCTATCATCAGATGATGCTAGTGCATTATGGGTGGATGGACAGTTAAAACTATTTAGACCATGTTGTGGTACATCTTATGTAGATATTTCATTAACATCGGGTCAATGGTATTACTTTGAAACAAAATGGCAAGAATATACAGGTGGTGATTATATGTACTTGCAGTACTCACCTCCAAGTACTAGTGCCTACTACTATGTTGGTCAACAGACAAGTTCTCTTAAAGTAACTAATATAGACCCAAACACACCAATAGACCCTTCAGTTGATTTTCAATTTGAGTTTAACTCGAATATGGAACCTGAAAAAATAAAGTATGGAGTTTACTATGATAATTCAACCGAACAAGATGGTAGTGATTTTTGGAACACTACTATAACAAATTTACCTTATTTGGATAGTGATGGTACAGCAGATGTAACTGATTATTTACACTTGGATAAAATAGCAGATGGTAAGAGAGCAACCACAA
>Ga0255759_10005961_pt1 | contig 10356 bp, 9 predicted proteins | sample 101ome_20_FD_179959 | JGI IMG/M metagenome (GOLD analysis project Ga0255759, IMG submission 179959) | Coastal salt marsh microbial communities from the Groves Creek Marsh, Skidaway Island, Georgia - 101404AT metaG (version 2) | ecosystem: Environmental > Aquatic > Marine > Intertidal zone > Salt...
AATAGAAGAAAAATTATATAATTTGCAATCAGAATGATAAATTTTCAAAGAACTATTAATGAGGAAGGGAATTTAGAAGGTATAGGTCTTCATACAGGAAAAAAGTCAAAATTAAAGTTTGTACCTGCCGTAATAAATCATGGAATTAAATTCCAAAGAATTGATTTAGATGGAATGCCAATTGTAGATGCAGATGTTAATAATGTTATTGCTGTTGAAAGGGGAACTACTATAAAACAAAATGATGCTACTATATCAACTGTAGAACATCTTCTCGCTGCAATTGTTGGTTTACAAATTGATAATATCTTAATTCAAATAGATGGTGAAGAAATTCCAATTTTAGATGGTAGTTCCAAATATTTTATTGAATGTCTTGAAAAATGTGGTTTAAAAACACAAGATGCGGCTAGAAAATACATTGAAATATCTGAAAAAATCACTTATAATGATGAAGAAAATAATGTAGAAATATCAATATATCCTCATAATGACTATAGAATTACGTCGATGGTAGATTATAATTCAGAGATTTTAGGGAGTCAGCATTATACCTTAAATAAGATATCAAATTTTAAAAAAGATGTATCCGATGCGAGAACCTTTTGTTTTCTACATGAAATTGAAGATTTATTTAAAAAGAATTTGATTAAAGGAGGAGACTTAGATAATGCTATAGTAATTGTTGATAAAGTTATTGATGAAAAAAAACTCAAAGAGATTTCTCAATTACTGGGCAAAAAAAATATTAAAGTTGATAAACAAGGAATTCTTAATAATATTAAACTAAAATATAATAATGAACCTGCAAGACATAAGTTATTAGATATCGTTGGTGATTTAGCTCTTGTTGGAAGGCCAATAAAAGGTCATATTATTGCTGCTAGACCAGGTCACAAGTCAAATATTGAATTTGCTAAAATTCTCAAAAACTTTATTCAAAAAAGAAATATTAATGCACCTAAATACGATCCTAATCAAAAACCTGTATTTGATATAAATGGTGTAAAGAATATTATGAAACATAGATACCCATTCCTTCTAGTAGATAAGATTACTTATCTTGATGAATCTGAGGTAGTAGGAGTTAAAAATGTTACTGTAAATGAAGATTTTTTTAATGGACACTTTCCGGAAAACCCAGTGATGCCAGGAGTTCTTCAAATTGAAGCATTAGCTCAAGTTGGTGGAATACTTGTGATGAATTCAATTGAAGAACCAGAAAAACATATCCCCTATCTAGCTGGAATTGAAAATTTTAGATTCAGAAAAATGGTAAGTCCTGGTGATACTTTAGTTATGAGATTAAGATTAATAGCACCTATCAAAAGAGGTATCGCAAAAATGAAAGCTGAAGCTTTCGTCGGTAATAATTTAGTTAGTGAAGGAAATATGACAGCAACAATAAGTAGAATTAATGAGTAATAATTATATTCATCCAGACTCAATAATTGGTAAAAATACCACAATAGAGCCTTTTAGTTATATAGATGCTAACGTAGAGATTGGTAGTAATTGTTGGATTGGTAATAATGTTACAATTTACTCTGGAGCAAGAATTGGAGATAGCGTTAGAATTTTTCCTGGTGCAGTTATATCATCAGTTCCTCAAGATTTGAAATTTGGAGGTGAAAAAACTACTGTCATAATTGGTAATAATTCAACAATTAGAGAGTACGTTACAATTAGTAGAGGAACTGAAGATAAAATGACAACATCGATAGGTGAAAATTGCTTAATTATGGCATACAGTCATATTGCTCATGATTGCATTATAGGTAATAACTGTGTAATAGTAAATGGTGTTCAAATTGCTGGACACGTAAAGGTTGATGAATATGCTATTATTGGTGGAGGAACATTAGTCCATCAGTTTGTTAAAATAGGTGAATATTCTATGATAGCAGGAGGATCTCTTATAAGAAAAGATGTTCCACCTTTCTGTAAAGCAGGCAAAGAACCTTTAAGTTATAGAGGAGTGAATTCTATTGGATTAAAAAGAAGAGATTTTTCAAGTGATCAAATTAATCAGATTCAAAACATTTATAGAATTTTATACTTAGAAGGAAGAAATAATTCTCAAGCAATGGAAAAAATTGAAAAAGATATATCTAATTCAAAAGAAAAAAAATCTGTTTTAAATTTCATCAAAAATAGTGAAAGAGGTATAATTAAAGGTTTACTTGATTAAATCTATGGAAATTACCTTAAGTAACGTCTCTAAGAGTTTCGGACCAAATAAAGTTATAGATAAATTTAGTTTTTCCTTTAATAAAGGTGTATATGCTATTTTAGGGAAAAACGGATCAGGAAAGTCAACATTACTCAAATTAATTGGAAATTTAAGCTCTCCATCTTCAGGAAAGGTAGTTTATAACACAAATGAGAAAATTGATATAACAAAAAAAATTTTTTTTTGTTCACCATATCAGGAGTTAATATCAGAATTAACAATAAAAGAATTTCTCAATTTTCACAAAAAATTTAGAAATCCAATAGCTGATTACAAAAAAATTATTAAACTATTCAAATTATATGATTACTATAATACTAAAATTGAAAACCTATCATCTGGTTCAATTCAAAAACTAAGACTAATAATATCTTTTTATTCTGATTCTAAATTTATTCTTTTGGATGAGCCTACTACAAATTTAGATAAAGAAGGAAAAATAAATTATATGAAAATTTTAAATGAATTTGCTTACAAAAAAGGAATAATTATAGCCACTAATGATGATAATGATTATTTAAAAGGAAAAACTACAATAATCAGGTTATAATGTTGATTTTTTCATTTAAAAAAAAACATATTACAATTATTGTTTTTTAATAAAATCAAAAGTCCAATTCCCTTCTTTCAGACCTCCAGATACAGTAAAAGTAATTCTCAATATTGTATTTGATAATGAAATACTTAGGACAACATTATCAGATCTAATCAATTTACTTTTATCATTATTTTGAAATTGCCAACTACCTGAATTAGGCCAAACATCAAAGTCAACTGAGTTTAAAGTAGAAAAATTTCCTCCTGTATTAGAGCCATTTGAAAATATGAGATTCAGATCCTTAAAATCTAATATTATTGAACCATCTTTTACAGCTGAAGTTGGATCTTTTAACAACCAAATACCATTTAGTAAATTAGCTTGTGAAGTAAATTCATCCTGATTATTTAGATTTGGATCAGGATCAACACTATTACATGATAAGATCAAGAAAACAAATAAAAAAAACAGGTGATTTTTCATTTAATATCTTAAAATTAATTCAATTAAAAAAAAAGGGCCACCAATAAATGATGGCCCTCTAATAACTAATTATTAGTTAGAAATTTAATTTTAAAGAAAAGTTTAAAGTTCTTCCCCAACTAGGAAAACCTTCTTTTAAACTAGGAACAGCACCTCCACTTTCAATTCCTCTTGCCCAATAAATTTCATCTAATATATTATAACCTTGTACTTGAGCATATGCCCCAATATTACCTAGATTAAATTTTGCACCAACTCTTAAGTCGAGAACACCATAATTATCTAGTTGAAAAGGCTGTCTATTTGCAGAAGCCTTATCATCTCTTGAAGTAACATCATAATCAGAATAAAGTTTAGCATTATATAAATATTGACCACCAATATCTAAGATACTATTTATTTGATATCTTCCTGTAAATCCAATTTGACTTTGAGGATGATTTCCAACAAATAGGTTTTCAGAATAAATATTAATTATGTCAATTGTTTGCTCTCCATCTCCTCTAATCTCACCTACAACGTCATTAGCCCATCTATATTCACCTAGAGAAAGAATACCTCCGATATCTAGTCTTGGAACTAACCTAGTATTCCACTCAAGTTCAATTCCCTTGTGTAAAGCATTTTGATTTCTAATTGCAGATCTTGTTGCAACTCCATTAATTGTCACTCTAGGAGATAATAAACCTTTATCAATCCATTTTGTCATGTAACCATTAATTTTAGCAGCAAATTTCTGAGATTTAAAACCATATCCTAATTCAATAGATCTAGCTTTTTCATTCTCTAATGGATCTACTACAACATTCTGATAATTTGTAAAAACAAAATTAAAGAAAGGAGCTCTAGAGAACGATCCTGCATTTACATATAAATTACTTTGATCAGAAATATTAAAATTAAATCCAGCCTTAACATTATGACCAGTAATATTAACTTTCTCTGATGTTTGATCTTGTCCACCATTCTCAACTCCAGCATAGACCATTCTATCAACTCTAACATACTGTGTTCTTGAAACAGATCCACCAACAAAAGCTGATACCCTATCATCACTATCACTATACTCTAGCTGTCCATGAAGTCCTGCATATCTATGAATACCATCATTATCGTATGCAATTCTCTGATTCACTGGCGTTTTAGTAAAAAATAAAGATGTAGAGTTCTCATTTACATATTTTAAATGGTCTCTAATCCCACCATCACCATATGAAGACTTCTCAGAGTTTCTACTATAATCTACAGTGTATTTATATTCTTCAACCCAGTGATCTCCACCTAATAAATCTCTCACTTCTCTAAAGTGCTCTCCAGTATAAGTTCTTGCATCAAGTCCAACTGTCAGAGATAGGTTATCATTAAAGTCATGATTAAGATTTGTTAAAACTCCATACCATCTGTGGTTATTTACAGAATTTCTTAAAATAGTAGAGGAACCCTTATTAGTGTTTAAACCATATTTAGCAGAGCCTCCGTTATTTGCAATGTTATTTGCAACTATAGCATCCCAGTTTATTAAACCATCATCCGTTCTGTCAGTATTACCATAGTATCTACTAGTACTACCTAATGGTCCTGAACCTCCACCTTTACCATATGAAGCATAGACAGAAGTATTTAATGATGTGTTTTCATTAATATTATAGTAATGATTTAATACTATGTGAGGCTTATGATAATAATTATTTCTACCACTTAACACTTCACCATTATAATATCCCCAATCTCTATTATACTTATGTCCATACTTTTCAACTTCATCAGGAGTTAAGTACTGATCTCTTTGACCATGTTTCTGTGGAGCACCAATAGCAGTTAAGACTAGAGAGTTATTTTTATTAAATTCCTTAGTTACTGACATAAAGTAGGTATTTGCATGGACATATCCACCATCAACATAACCTTCTCCATCAGTTCTTGAGTATAGAAGAGAAATAGCCCAGTCATTATTCATTCTACCTGTATTGTATGAAATAGTCTCTTTAAATTGACCATAATCAGATACTTGTTGTAGATAAGAACCACCTTTTTTAGAATCAATAGATTTAGTGATGATATTTATAGTTCCACCAATTGATCCAATAGCTAATTTAGAAGCACCAAGACCTCTCACTACTTGCATAGCTGAAGTTACGTCTCCTAAACCATTCCAGTTTGACCAGTAAACTCTACCATTTTCCATGTCATTGACTGGAACACCATTAATCATAACTGTGATATTTTCTTGAGCAAATCCTCTAATATATACTCTAGAGTCACCAACTCCTCCACCTTCTTTAGTAGTATATACCCCAGGAATCATCTTTAGTAATTCAGGTACTTCTTGAGTTCCAGCATACTCCTCAACATATCTAGTTGATACATTAGTAAAAGTTGTTGGAGTTTTTCTATCAATACCATAATCAGCTGTAACTCTAACCTCATCAAGAGATACATTCAATGAAGTCATTTTTATTGTTCCAAGCTCACCTGAATTTGAAAGTTCAATATCTTCATAACCAATATACGAAACCATAACAGTTGTATTAGCAGCTGAAGAAGCACTAAATGAAAAAGATCCATCCAAACCTGTGAATGTACCTTCAGTAGTTCCCTTTATCGAAACGTTTGCACCAATCAATGGTTCATTAGTTGTTGCGTCGACAACAACACCAGATACTCTAGATTGTGAATATGAAGCGAATGAAAAAAGAGAAACTACAAAAAATTGTAATAAAATTTTGTAAAAGTTTTTCATATTTTAAGTAAAAGTTATATTAAGTAGAGGTTAATCTATATAATTTAAATTAAGTAAACTTAGCCTCTTTTCTTTGTAATTTAAACGTGATTATATATCACATTGTATTACACCTTAATTATAATCAATTTTTTAGTAAATTTGAATATGTCTGTAAAGCAATTTAAGAACGATAAAAATTATATCTTAAAAAAAATTCAATTAGAAACAAAAGATAGACTTTTAAAGAAATTAATTAAAATGTCTAGCCAGACTTATAAAAATAAATCTAATCCTCTTGGGCTAATTGACAAAACAACTAATAAACTAAATAAAATCAGAGAATATAATCTTAAATCATTATACTTCTTTTATAATAAGTTATCTGCTATTTATAGATATAACTATGGTGAAGTACAGCTTAGCTTTTTATGGGATGGAAGCTCGCATGAAGAATATTATAGAAATAGGTGGATATCTTTTTTTGTAAAAGAAACTGATAGAATGTCACAAAATTTATCTTTTCTAAAATCTGTTTTATATCTGACAATCTTCTCAAAGGATATTAATGAAAAATCTGAAGTTCAATATAAACTATCTACATATTTAAGAAAAGATTTTAATATTCAAGTCTTTAAACGAAAAGGCATCGTTATTCATTCAAAATAATTACACTTGAAAAAATATTTACTAATATTCTTTTGCTTAATTGTTAATTATTCTTTTTCACAAGAAAATAAAATAGTTGAAAACTTAATCTTACAAAAAAAATATTTAGAAGCTGACTCTATTTTAAAAGAAAAAATTAAAAACAGTGATAAAGTTTCTTCAGACCTCACATTTCTATTTGGAAAAAATTCATTCTTTCTAAATAAATATAAACAATCCATAAACTGGTTAAATAAGTATCTAGAATTAAGAGGTCAAGCTGGAAAATATTCTGACGAGACCATAAAGTTTTTAGAGCTTTCTAACACAAAATTATTGATTGAAACTGAAAAAGATATTGAAAATGTCTATGTACAACTTTTTTCATATAATTACATCAATTGCACAAATGACAGAAAAATATGTCCAATATGTGGAGGTAGCTCAGTTATGATAATTGAAAATGAAGTATCTAAAGTTTATAAGACATGTCCTTTCAGTGACAACAAGGGATTCTTAACATGTGATGAGTATAATTTATTTCTTAGAGGAGAACTAAAACCTAAATCAAATTAGATTTTGCATAATTATTCCGCATATGTATGCTGCATAGGTTCCAACAGCATAACCTAAAACTGCTAGAAGAACTCCAACTGCAGCTAAAGATGGATGAAAAGCAGCTGCCACAACTGGAGCAGAAGCAGCTCCTCCAACATTTGCTTGACTACCTACAGCAACAAAAAAGAATGGAGCTCTAATCAATTTTGCGACTATAATTAACAGCGTAACATGAAAACCGATCCAAATAAAACCAAGAAGAAATAAACCTGGATTTTGAAAAATTGCAAGTAAATCCATCTTGAGTCCTATAGTTAATACTAGAATATATATAAATATACTTCCCATTTTTGATGATCCTGCACCTTCAAGTTTCCTTAACCTTGTAAAAGATAAAGCAACTCCAATTGAGGTTGAAAAAATAACTAACCAGAAAAAGTTAGAAGTAAGACTATACTTTTCCAGATAAGAAAAATTCACTGAAATAAAATTAGAAATTACATCTGAAAATAGATGCGATAATCCAGTAACCCCAAAACCAATTGACAAAATAAATATTAAATCCCTTAGCTCTGGAATTCTAGTTATGCTTTGGTTATAACTTTCAATTCTCTTTTTAATATCTTCAATAGCAGAGCTATTTGCATTTAGCTTTTGATCAATTTTTTTACTTTTATTGACACCAATTAACAAAAATGCAAGTAAGACATTTGCACAAATTATATCAACAGCCACCATTTTTGAAAATAAATTTGACTCCACATTAAATACCTCCATCATCGCAGCTTGATTAGCTCCCCCACCAATCCAGCTACCTGCTATAGTGGTCATACCTCTTCCTAACTCATTAATATCAAAATTTATAATATCAGGAAAAAAATTTATTATTACCAACAATGCAAAGGGACCACCTAATAAAATACCAATAGTACCCGTTAGAAACATAATTATAGCTTTTGGACCTAATTTTAAAATTTCTTTCAAGTCAACACTAAGAGTTAATAAAACTAAAGAGCAAGGGAGAAGATATCTTGATGCTACAAAATATAAATTTGAATTACTAGAATCAATAATACCTGTCGAATTAAAAAAAGAAGGAAAAAAGTAGCACACAAGAATAACTGGAAAAACTGTATAGAAGCTTTTCCAAAACTTAGAGTTTAGGTTTGATGTATAGAAAACTATTCCAAGAATAGTAATTAAAATTCCAAAAATTACTGCATCATTTGTTATCATTCCTTTTAATATAATGACATTAATAACTATTTTTATATTGAACTAATATAGTTATTAAATAAATATTTCTTAATTCCATTCTAGAAAGAATGGTTTTTTTTATTATGAAATTAAACAAATTTAGCAGGAAGATTACACAGGATGAGTCACTACCAGCAGCTCAAGCCATGTTATATGGTATTGGCTTAAAAGATGATGATTTCAAAAAAGCTCAAATAGGAATTGCAAGCACCGGTTTTGAAGGAAATCCATGTAATATGCATCTTAACGAATTAGCGCTTCAAGTTAAGAAAAGTATATCAGATGAAGATTTAGTTGGATTAATATTTAATACAATAGGTGTTAGTGATGGAATTACGAATGGTACAAAGGGGATGACATATTCATTAATTTCTAGAGAAATTATTGCTGATTCGATAGAAACAATAGTAAATGCTCAATTTTATGATGGTCTGATATCAGTAGTTGGATGTGATAAAAATATGCCTGGAGCAATGATGGCAATAGGTAGATTAAATAGACCATCAATATTAGTGTATGGAGGAACAATTAAATCAGGAAAATACAAAGATAAAAGTTTAAATATTGTTTCAGCTTTTGAAGCATATGGTCAAAAAATAAAAGGTAAAATATCAGAAGAAGAATATAAAGGCATAATTAAAAATAGTATTCCTGGACCTGGAGCATGTGGTGGTATGTATACCGCTAATACTATGTCTTCTGCTATTGAAGCTCTTGGGATGAGTTTACCATTTAGCTCATCTAATCCAGCTGAAAGTAACAATAAATTATCAGAAACACAGACCATAGGTAAGTCAATTTATAACCTACTTAAAGAAGATATAAGACCTAAGGACATCATGACAAGGAAAGCTTTTGAAAATGCATTATCAATAATAATGGTTTTAGGAGGGTCTACTAATGCTGTCCTCCACATAATAGCTATGGCTAACTCAGTTGGAGTTGAAGTTAGCTTGGATGATTTTCAAAATTTCAGTGACAAGACTCCATTTATCGCTAATTTAAAACCAAGTGGTGATTTTCTGATGGAAGATTTGCATAATATGGGTGGGACTCCTGCACTCATGAAATATATGCTAGAGAATGGATATCTACACGGAGATTGCCTAACAGTTACTGGCAAAACTCTTGAAGAAAACCTAAAAAGCGTTAAAAATTCTATAGATTCTAAAATTATTAAGTCCTTTGAAAAACCAATTAAAAATAATGGTCATATACAAGTTTTATATGGAAATATAGCACCTGAAGGTGCAGTTGCAAAAATAACAGGGAAAGAAGGTGAAGTTTTTGAGGGATATGCTAAAGTTTATGAAAATGAGTTTGAAGCTATAAAAGGTATTGAAAATGAGGTTAAGAAAGGAGATGTAATTGTAATCAAAAACTCTGGACCAAAAGGAGGTCCAGGAATGCCAGAGATGTTAAAACCAACAAGTGCTGTGATTGGAGCGGGTCTTGGCAAAGACGTGGCTTTAATTACAGATGGGAGATTTTCAGGTGGATCTCATGGATTCGTTGTTGGACATATAACACCAGAATCCTATGACGGGGGACCTATCTGTATTATAAGAAATAATGATAAAATTATTATTGATGCAAAAAATAATAAAATAGATCTTAAAATTGATAAAAAAGAGTTTGATAAAAGGATAAAATCCTTAAAATTACAGTCTAATAATAAATATAAAGGAGTAGTTAAAAAATATATCAATTCAGTTTCATCAGCTTCAAAAGGTTGTATCACAGATTAAATTATGAAAAAAATATTAGGATCAGAGGCTCTTATCAAATCCTTATTTGAAGAAGGTGTAGATACTATTTTTGGATATCCTGGAGGAGCTATTATGCCTATTTATGACTCTCTTTATTCATATCAAGATAAAATAAATCACATACTCACTAGACATGAGCAAGGTGCTATTC
>Ga0255759_10005969_pt1 | contig 10346 bp, 8 predicted proteins | sample 101ome_20_FD_179959 | JGI IMG/M metagenome (GOLD analysis project Ga0255759, IMG submission 179959) | Coastal salt marsh microbial communities from the Groves Creek Marsh, Skidaway Island, Georgia - 101404AT metaG (version 2) | ecosystem: Environmental > Aquatic > Marine > Intertidal zone > Salt...
GTAATCTCCAATTCTCAACCGGAGGAGAGACTGACGGACCGGAATTTGATGTCTCCAGCAGCCCCTATATCCGCTTCAATTTTACGATGCGTCCTGACGACCTCATGTAGCCTAGCAAGGTGACGCTTCACAGGGCTACACTGTGGTCCTTTTAAAAGCGTGAGAGTCAGGAGACTCAGTTCAATGAGTGCCAACGTACGCCGACGCGACGCTCTTCGGGGGATGACCGCCGCCGTCGGTGCAGTATCGCTTAGGGGCTTTGCCATCGAGACAGAGGCTAGCGCCTACTTCACCCATGGTGTTGCCAGTGGCGATCCGCTTGACGACCGGGTCATTCTCTGGACTCGGGTCCTTCCTGAAAGCGGCTCCATAGAGAGATTACTGGGCAGCTGGCAACTTGCTGCGGATGCCAAATTTGAACGGGTAGTCGCAGAAGGTGAAGCGGTCGCTGATCCCCAGCGAGACAATACCGTGAAAATAGATGCGGTTGGACTAGCGCCTGACACCCATTATTGGTACCGCTTCATTTTCAATGAGGTTGTCTCTCCGGTGGGCCGCACGCGCACCTTACCAAGCGGAGCGTGCGAGCAGTTTTCTATCGGCGTCTGCTCCTGCTCTAACTACCCTCAAGGCTTCTTCAATGCCTACCGTGATATGGCGGAGGCATCCATCGATTTGGTCATGCACCTTGGGGATTATATTTATGAGTACGCAAACGATCGGTACAGCAACCCGGTTGCGATAGAGGAATTAGGGCGAAGCATCCAGCCCGCCCACGAAATTCTATCATTAGAGGACTACCGCCAGCGCTACGCTCTCTACAGAACCGATCCGGATTTGCAGGCCGCCCACGCAGCACATCCATGGATTTGTGTGTGGGATGATCATGAGCTCGCCAATAATACGTGGCGGGAAGGCGCGGAAAATCACAATGAGGGCGAGGGTGATTTTCACTTGCGCATGGCAATCGCGCGGAGGGTGTATCACGAATGGATGCCTATCAGAACGCCGGCCCAGACTGAACAGGGCCCTATCTATCGATCCTTTAAGGTCGGTAGTCTGGCCGACATTATTATGCTGGATACCCGGCTAACGGGGCGTGATGAGCAACTGGACTATCGGCGGGACTTGATCGCGGCCGAGCTGACGCCAGCGCAGTTTCGAGAAAGGCATCTCGATGATCCGACGCGAACGATGCTCGGCCCTGATCAGTACGCCTGGTTAAGCAATCAGCTTGCAGCGAGTAAGAGTAGGGGAGCTACCTGGCAGTTTGTGGGTCAGCAGGTACTCATGGGTAAGCTGATCATGCCTGCTATCTCCCGAGAGGAGATGGCTCAAGTTGAGCTGCCTGAGCGCAGCAGAGAGTATGTGGGCAGTATTGCCCGGCTATCCGCCTTTCAACTGCCCATGAATCTCGACGCTTGGGACGGTTACCCGGCCTGTCGTGCTCGCGTGTTCGAGCGGCTTCTTGAAGACGCCAGTAATCCGGTTGTTGTCGCTGGAGACACCCATAATGGCTGGGCGTTCAATTTGCGCGACAAAGACGATGCACCCGTGGGCGTGGAGGTGGGCTGTCCGGGAATTTCGAGCCCCGGCATAGAAAACTACTTCCCGCTACCCGCCGAGCAACTTAAAGCGGCCCTGTTGGCCAGCAGTGATGAGTTAGTCGCCCTGGAGTCGGAGCACCGGGGGTGGGCGCTGATTACGCTCACCCCACAGGCAGTAGAGAGCCGCTGGCGCTTGGTGAGTACCGTATTGAGCCGTGACTACGATGTGTTTGAGACAGAGCCTCTCACGTGTCGAGTGGGCCAGCGTCGGTTTGCTTGATGGTCCTCCACGTGAGAGTTCCAAATGCTTTCAAATATTTTTTAAGTAGCCTGTTGGTGGCGACTATCGGGATTGACTGTCAACTGCGCATCAAAAGGGCCTATCAAAGGGGCCTATAAAGAGTCTCTATTGAGAGCGCCTATCAGAGGTGCTCAGAAAAGTGCTGACAGAAAGCGCTTATAAACGGTGCTCACAAAAGACGCCCGGCACGAGTATTTGGGCCTTAGCGCCAGCAGGAGTGGACGATGAATTTAAAGAATAAAGTGGCGGTAATTACCGGTTCGAGCTCGGGAGTGGGTGCGGCATTGGCAACCAAGCTGGCGAGTGAAGGCGCCAGCGTGGTTATCAACTACAACCAATCGGAAGAGGGGGCGATTCGCACCCGAGACAGTATCGTGGCGGCCGGTGGTCAGGCGGTAATCGTTCAAGGGGATGTGAGTCAAGAAGCGGACTGTGAACGAATTGCAGAGATGGCAGTTAGTAGCTTTGGGCGGATTGATATTCTTGTGAATAACGCAGGCTGCACGACGTTTGTTGCTCACGACAACTTGCAAGATCTCACGTCTGCCATTTGGGAGCGAACCCTACGGGTGAATTTGATGGGGGCGTTTTTTATGTCTCGCGCCGCGATGCCGCATTTACAAAAAGCGGGTGGCGCTGAGATTGTCATGACATCCAGTATTGCCAGCCAAACGGCGAGCGGGAGCTCGATAGCCTATTGCGCCTCCAAGGCGGGGATGAATAGCCTCACTCGCTCTCTTGCTAAGGCGTTTGGTAAAGACAACATTCGCGTGAACGCGGTGTTGCCGGGACTCATTGATGGGGACTGGGCTTTTGACACCTGGGGTGATGGTGACGATGCGCGTTACGAGGCGTTGAAAACCCAATTTTCGGAATTGACCCCTCTGGGGCATGTGGTTGAGCCTGCTGACGTGGCGGATGTCATTCTGTCGATCATCACCGGCTCAGACTATGTCACGGGTCAACTTGTCACAATCGATGGGGGCTTTACCCTTTAGCGCTGTCCTCTACCGTGAAGTTTGGTGGCAAAGGCGGTTAGATGGCAGAGGCAGTAGCCCCGGGGATGCTGGCAAGTAAAGCCTGGGTGTAGGCTTGTTTAGGATTCTCGAAAACCGCTTGAGCCGTTCCTTGCTCGACCAATTTCCCTTGATACATCACCATAACGCGGTCAGCTATTTGCCGAATCACCGCCATGTCGTGAGAGACAAATAGCATGGTCAAGCCGTGCTCCCTGCCCAGAGAGGCGAGCAGCTCCAGTATTTGCGCCTGGATGGTGACATCGAGTGCCGATACCGGCTCGTCTGCGACGATGAACTCGGGCTTGGTCGCCAGCGCTCTGCCAATAGCGATTCGCTGTCGCTGTCCGCCTGAAAACTCATGGGGGTATTTTCGGATGAATGCTCTGGCGAGACCCACGTCATCCATGAGGGTGGCGATTGTCGCGTCGAGATTTTTTCTGTCACAAATTTTGTGAAGTAGCAGGGGCTCGGCCAGCGTGTCGTAAACCGTCATGCGGGGGTTCAGCGAGGCAAAGGGATCCTGAAAAATCATTTGCATACGACGCCTGAATTCTTTCAGGGCGCTCCCCTCAAGAGCCGTGACATCGGTGCCGTCAAAGGTAACGGAGCCTCCCGTGATTGGCGCGAGCCTCAACAGGGATCGGCCGAGTGTTGATTTACCACTGCCACTTTCTCCCACGAGTCCCAAGACCTCGCCGCGATTGATCTCAAGAGATACATCATCAACAGCCTTTACAGGATCTTTGGCGTTGCTCGGATAGAACCATGTCTTAAGGCCGCTTACCTTGATAAGGGGATCGGGATCAACACGAGCGGCTTCACGTTGACCGGAGGGAATCGCTGCCAGCAACTTTTGGGTGTAGGGATGTTGGGCGTGGTTGAAAATCGCGTCAGGCGATCCTTGCTCCACCATCACGCCTTGTTCCATCACAATGATTTGGTTTGCGATGTCGGCAACAACCGCCAGATCATGTGAGATGAAAAGCACGCCGATATCGCGATTTTTCTGCAAATCCGCAATGAGCCTCAGTATTTGTGCCTGAATCGTCACGTCCAGAGCGGTCGTGGGTTCATCAGCAATCAATAGTTTGGGTTCGTTAATAAGCGCCATTGCGATCATCACTCGCTGGCGCATGCCACCCGAAAACTCATGGGGATAGCTGTCGAAAGTATCAGCGGGGCTTCGGATACCGACTTCATCGAGTAGCTCGATAGCGCGTTCTTTGGCCTCTTTCTTTGATAGTCCCTTATGAAGCTGCAGGGGCTCGATCAGCTGTTGGCCGATGGTCATGAAGGGATTCAGACAGGTCATAGGGTCCTGAAAGATCATCGCGATATCACGACCGCGGATGGCCCGCAGTTCGCGCTCGCTAAGCGCAAGCAAGTCAGCGCCTTCAAAGAGAGCGGTGCCACTATCGATGCGACCAGGAGGTGAGGGTACGAGCCCAAGCATGGCGTAGCAGGACACCGACTTTCCCGATCCAGACTCCCCAATGATTGCGGTAATTTCACGAGGCTTGACCGTAAAGCTGACGTCTTTCACCGCCTGATGACTGCCGTTTCGGGTGTGGAAACTGACCGACAAATTATCAACTCGAAGTAAGCTCATGATTAGTCCTTTGACCCTCTGACATCGAGTGCATCCCGCAAACCGTCACCCAGAAAGTTCAGTGAGAACAGGGTGATGGTCAGGGCTAATCCCGGGAAAATTAGGAGCCAGGGGTATTCCTCCATCGTCTCAGCGCCATAGCTGATGAGGAGGCCCCAAGAGGTTTGCGGAGGCTGAATACCCAACCCGAGAAAGCTCAGGAAAGCTTCCAGCAGCATCACCGAGGGGATGGTCAGGGTGGTGTACACAATAATAGGTCCCAAAGCGTTGGGTACGACATGCCGCCTGATAATGGTGACCGGTGACAGGCCGAGCGAGACCGCCGCCTCGACAAATTCCTGTTGTCGGAGGGACTGCACCTGAGAGCGCATAATTCTCGCCATGGTGAGCCATTCGACGGCGCCGATTGCCAAAAACAGCAGCAAGACGTTGCGACCAAACACGACCATGAGCAAAACGATAAAAATCATGAAGGGCAGGGCGTAGAGAATATCGACCAATCGCATCATGACCGCATCGACTCTTCCGCCAACATAGCCCGCTACTGCGCCCCAGCTCACCCCGATGATCAAGGCAACTCCAGTGGCGATAAAGCCAACGGCGAGGCTAACCCGGCCTCCGTACATAATCTGGGTGAGAACATCTCGACCAAAGATATCGGTGCCAAGCCAATGGGCCGCCGAGGGAGGGCTCGCGCCCAGATCCAGGTTTTGCGCTTCGTAACTATAGGGCGCGATCCAGGGCGTCAGCAGCGCAACAACGATGAAGGTAAGGAGGATGGCACCACCGCCCACTGCCATTTTGTTTTTGCTGAGTCGAATCCAGGCGTCGTGCCAGAGACTTGAACCCTGTTCTGCGTCGGTCAGGGCTATAGAAACATCAGTAGTCACTGGCTACCCCCTTTGAACTGGGCTCGCAAACGGGGGTTTAGCCAGGCGGCAGTGATGTCGCTAACCAAATTGAAAAATACGATGAGTGTGGACAAGAAGACCGTGGTGCCAAGGATCATGGTGTAGTCGCGGTTGAAGGCAGCCTGAACATAAAAGCGGCCAAGTCCCGGTATCTGAAAAATGGTCTCAACGACAAAAGAGCCTGCGAGTAAGCCTGCAAAGGCAGGGCCGAGAAAGGCTATGACAGGGATCAATCCGCCGCGAAGTGCATGCCTCGTAACAACCTGCCACTCGGGCAGTCCTTTTGCCCGGGCGGTACGAATGTAATCCTGTGACAGGATTTCGAGCATGCCGGCGCGAGACAGCCTTGCAATGTAGGCGGCATAGGCTGAGCCAAGAGTGATGGATGGCAGAATCTTATCGCCGGGTATGTCGCCCCAACCGGTGATTGGCAGCCAGTCGAGCCAGATGCCAAAGACCAGCACGAGCAAAGGTCCAAGCAGGAACGAGGGCATACAGATGCCAATCATCGCCAGACTCATGGGAACGTAGTCCTGTGCTGTGTTGGGCCTTAGAGAGGCGAACACGCCAGCGCTGACACCGATGCACAGGGCAATAAGCAGGGCATAAAGCCCCAGCTCTGCAGTCACCGGTAACCCGGAAAACAGAATTTCATTGACGCTGCGACCCGGGTATTTGAAGGAGGGGCCGAGGTCTCCCTGAGCGAGATCGCTGAGGTAGGCAAAATATTGCTCATGCAACGGCAAATCGAGCTTGTACTGAGCCTCCAAAGCTTTCTTCACCTCTGGGATAACCACTTTTTCCTGGTCGAAGGGGCCGCCTGGGGCTGAGCGAACCAAGAAAAACGTGGCGGTGATTACGACAAAAATGACGGGAAGAGCCTGAAGAATCCGGATCAACATGAAGCGCAGCATTACTGTGTACTCCCCTGCAGCTGTCTTCCCGGAACCAGTTGGACATATTTCAAATTCAGCGAGTCCATAAGGTTCGAATAGAGGCCTTCCACGCTGGGATGGATGAGGTGCTTGCTGGTGTAGGTATAGATGGGAATGATCGGCATCTCTTCCATAAGGCGCGTTTCTGCCTCGGCAAATAATTCATAGCGCGCTTCCCGGGTCTCGGCTTTTGGCGCTCGGTACAAGATCAAGTCGTCATAGACGGGGTCGCTATAGTGTGTGTTGTTGTTGCCCCCATCGGTAATAAAAAGATCCAAAAAGTTGTTGGCATCAACGTAGTCACCAATCCAGCCTCGTCGAGCGATCTGAAAATCGATCTGTGTCACTGAATCCAGATAAACCTTCCATTCCTGATTGGAAAGGGTTACATCAATATTGAGCTCTTTTTTCCACATCTGCTGAATAGCGACGGCAATTTTGCGATGAGCTTCTTGGGTGTTGTAGAGGATTTCGAGCCCAGGCCACCCATCGCCGTTGGGGTATCCGGCCTCGGCAAGCAGTTTTCTCGCTTTTTCGGGATCATAGTCAAAAAGTTTGGGTGGAAAATAACCTAGCGTGTCCGGGGGCATTATTGAGTAGGCCGGTACAGCGGTTTCCTGCAACACCGTTCTGACCAGTGTTTCCCGATCCACTGCCATGGACAGGGCTTTACGGACCCGCGCGTCATCGACGGGGGGGCGCTTGGTGTTTATCAGGTAGTAATAAGTGCCCAAATAGGGCGCCTGAACATAGGGGGTATCGGGCATGCTTCGGTAAGCTGGAATTTTGTCGAGAGGCACGACCTGCGTGTAATGCAGCTGCTCCACCCGGAACATACGCTCTTCGCTGACCACGTTTTCGGTGGGGTAAAAAATGACCGAATTGAGAGACACCTTATCTCTGTCCCAGTAGTGCTCGCTTTTCTCGACGACAATACGGCGATTCAATGACCACTCGGACAGGGTAAACGCACCATTGCTGACGATGTTGCCAACCCGCGTCCACGGGGTATAGCGGTCGGTCATTTCACCAAACTGCATTAGCGTCTCTGGATGCACGGCAAAGGTGCTGTAGTGATCCATCAGCTGGACAAAGTAGGGGGTGGGTGCGTTTAGAGTCACCTCGAGAGTCGTATCATCGATCGCTTTAACACCTACTTCACTGAAGTCGGTAATTTCGCCTTTGAGATAGGCCTCTGCGTTGACCACCGGGAAGAGCATGTATGAGTACTCGTTGCCGGTGCCCGGGTGCAGCGCGCGATTCCAGCTCCACACATAGTCGCTGGCTGTTACCTGTTCTCCATTAGACCATTTGGCGTTGGGGTTCAGAGAAAATGTAATGACACGGCCGCCATCGCTGAATTCCCAGCGCTCCGCGACACCGGGTTCGGGCTCCAGGGTCTGGGGATTTTTAACCGCAAGCCCCTCGAACAAGGCCCTGATGATGTGGTTTTCGGGAACCCCTGTCACCACATGGGGATCGAGACCTTGGGGCTCGGCACCATTGCCATAGTGCAATACCCCATCCCGATTGCCTTGTACCACGTTGCTTTCTCCACGGCCGCAGGCGGTGATCAGCAGGATGAGAGAGGTAAACAGGAGGGAGCGCAGTCGGCATTCCAAAAATGTGTGTAGCACGCTGGGTCAGTCCGTTGATAACCAACGCACATCGTACCTAATTTCCACGCACATGGAGAGCGGTTTTGGTGAAATTGCCGCCAGGTGACATGCTGCAATTTTTTCCTCGGGTTCTGTCTTGAAGATGGGGCTGGTTTACCAATGGCGCTCTATTAATACCAAAGCCCAAGATAGTGTTACGGCCGGAAGACCGGCTTTGATAGACTAGCGATCTCTTGCTGTTAGTCCGGAGTATGAAACCAATGAGCGTGCGCACCCGCGTCGCCCCGTCACCCACCGGGGACCCTCATGTTGGAACAGCGTATATGGCGTTGTTCAATCGTTGTTTTGCCCGCGCGCACGGCGGCCAGTTTGTACTGCGCATTGAAGATACTGACCGGGCCCGGAGCACGCCCCAAGCAGAGCAGGCCATTCTGGATTCCCTCACTTGGCTTGGGCTCTCGTGGGATGAAGGCCCCGATATCGGCGGTCCTCATGGCCCCTATCGCCAAAGCGAGCGTGGAGACACTTACGCCGGATATGCATGGCAACTGGTGGAGGCGGGAAATGCGTTTGTTTGTTATCGCACGGCGGAAGAACTCGATGCACTGCGGGAGGCACGTCGCGAGGCAGGCAAGAGCACCGCGCTGAAACCCTCGGAACTCAAGCTGCTAGATGATGAGCAGGCACGGCGAAAAGAGCGCGGCGATCCTTTTGTCATTCGGATGATGGTCCCCGAGCAAGAGGGCGTCTGCGTTGTTGAGGACATGCTGCGAGGTCCAATCGAACTCGATTGGGGCATGGTGGATGCTCAGATCCTCCTTAAATCGGATGGTATGCCCACCTACCATCTGGCGAACGTGGTCGATGACCACTTGATGGAAATCACCCATGTCATCCGGGGAGAGGAGTGGATCAATTCTGCGCCGAAACATCAGTTGCTCTACGATTACTTCGGCTGGGAGATGCCGACCCTTTGTCATCTACCGCTTTTAAGGAATCCAGATAAGTCAAAGCTCTCTAAGCGAAAGAACCCGACGAGCATCCTGTATTACCAGCGCATGGGATATTTGCCCGAGGCGCTTTTGAATTATTTGGGTCGTATGGGATGGTCGATGCCTGATGAGCGCGAGAAGTTTACACTCGCCGAGATGGAGTCGGCGTTTGATATTCAGCGCGTATCCCTGGGGGGCCCCATCTTTGATACTGAAAAACTGAAATGGCTCAATGGGCTGTGGATACGCGAGGATCACGATATCGAAGCGTTGGCTGCACGTTTACGTGAGTGGGCGCTCAACAAAGAAACCCTGATGAAAATTCTGCCCCATGCTCAGGGTCGCATGGAGGTGTTGTCGGATTTTATCCCGCTGTCGGCTTATCTGTTGTCAGGTGAGGTAGCTATCAGTGAAGTGTCTTTTGCTTCTGAGTCTCAGGAAGAGACTGTGCGGCGTTTGCAGTTTGTATTGTGGCGTTTGGAGGCGCAACAGGATTGGGGTCGAGGCGCGTTGTTTGAGTGCCTCAAATCCCTTGCTGTTGCCATGGACTTAAAGCCCAAAGAATTATTTGCGCCCCTCTTTATAGCTATTGCGGGGAGTAACGCGGCATATTCAATGCCTGACTCAATGGCAATTCTTGGTCCGGATATCACGCGCGCGCGTCTTCGGCACGCTATCGACATATTGGGGGGTGTGTCTAAGAAGGCCGCGAAGCGCCTGGAGAAGGAATATGCCGCCCTAGGCTGACGACTATTTTTTTCGCGTTGCCATCAGTGCGATTCCTGCCCAGAGCGTAAGCAGGGTTTCGAAGGCCAGCGCACCCCAGGTATAGGAAGTAAAGCTCGAGCTCATATCGATACCCAGAGTGCTGTTGGCCACCTGAAAACTAGAGTCGAGATCACCAAAGGCGACGCTTCCCCGGGCGACTGCGATAGTGCCCACGCAGATAAGGATCAGCCAAAGACCAGCGCGCTCGTAGGGCTTTAAAATTGCGGAAGCTATCAGAATCGCACCGAAGCTACCCTGAAAGCCTCCATACACAGAAGTCATCTCTGCATAGCCGTCATGGGTTGCTATCAAGAGACCCGCGTATTCCGCCGGTACTTCTGGGTTGATCCAAGAAACGACGCCGTACCCTAAAAAAACAGCGCCTGAAAGCAACAGAAGGGTTCGAGACAACATAATTCCTCCTAAGCCCATCGTCGGGCCTTGCGAATCGGTAAAAGCCTCGCGAAGCATACGTTATTTTTGGGGCGAAGGAGATTCTGAACGCAGCTTCCTTTGCATTGGTTGACAGGGCGAGGCTATCTGAATAGCATGCGCATCCCTTGTCGTCCCAGACAAGACTTGTGGGGCTATAGCTCAGCTGGGAGAGCGCAACACTGGCAGTGTTGAGGTCGGCGGTTCGATCCC
>Ga0255759_10005973_pt1 | contig 10344 bp, 12 predicted proteins | sample 101ome_20_FD_179959 | JGI IMG/M metagenome (GOLD analysis project Ga0255759, IMG submission 179959) | Coastal salt marsh microbial communities from the Groves Creek Marsh, Skidaway Island, Georgia - 101404AT metaG (version 2) | ecosystem: Environmental > Aquatic > Marine > Intertidal zone >...
TAGCTATGATTTATTTAATATTTATTATTGCTTTGTCATGGTTTTTAGCAGATTTGATTCTTAATTACATAGGTTGGACTGCTGATATGAGGTTTTATTTATTTTAAATTCCAGCCGGGTACCCCGGATATATATCTAGTGCTTGAATATTTTGAGAGGTTTTGGGGTGTTAAACAGTTAAGGTAAAGTAAGGTTTAGGATAACGAATCTAGTAAATACCCTGAAGGTTACATAAGTTATTAGCTTCTTTACTAGCATCCTTAACAGCCTTAGCTTGTTGTGATTTTACAAATTTTATGACTTGTTTATCTGTTTCAAATCCTGCTCCGTTTTGTAATCTGTCCTGAAATTTGTCCCAAATAGATTTTTCAGTTTCAGTTAAAGACCTCTCAAATTTTGTTAAAAAATCTATAATTGCATCCATCTCATCTTGATATTTTGTTTCGTCACCATTACTTGATTCGTATGCATCGTGGTATTTCATTATTAATTTTCTCTCTTCAGGCCAGTAGTAGTTAAGATATTTATCTTCAAAATTAACTATCTTTTGTATATTTGCTTCAACACATCTATCTAATTCGCTACTACAACCAATTAAAATTATTAAAGATGTTAGTATGGTTAAAACTCTCATACTTCTATCCTAAACAATGTGTTTTATTTTGACAAACTGTTATGGCATTATTGAGGCATGAAAAGATTTTTATTTTTATTACTTTTATCCCAATCAATTATTTAACCCTAGACCGATTAACAGAGTTCTTGGTAGATACTCTCTAAGATTTGGCACTGCCTTTTAATATTAAACAATCTGTTTGTGCGTTCAACACCCGCGCTTGAAAACGAAGTTCTTAGTGGATTTGACTTCAATAATATTAATAGGTTTTTTGATAATTGTTCGATGTTTTTTTCCGGGGACAATAGCCCTGTAACGCCATGTTCGACAGCTTCACTTACACCACCTGTATCGAACCCTACCACTGGAGTTCCCATAGCCTGTGATTCCATACAAACAGTTGACATTCCTTCTTCATTGCCTCTGTCCATTTTAATACTAGGTAAGCAGGTTACCCAAGCTGAAGACATCAACGCTTTTACTTGAGTTCTATTTTGTGCGCCTAAGAAAGTGATGTTTTTAAAGTCCGCACTTGATGTCAATAGTTTTTCTTGATACTTGCCATCACCCGCGATGATTAGTTCAGCCTCAGGTAATTGTGCTTGAACTATTTTCATTGCTTGTATCAAATACTGGCAACCCTTTTGCTCTATCAATCTGCCAACAAATAAAATAGTAGGATGCTCACTTTTTTGGCCCACTGATGAAAAATACTGGGTATCAATGCCAACATAATGCTGGATGATTTTTTCTGGTGGGCATCCTGCTTTTAATAGCTTGTTTTCAATGAATTTAGACACGGCAATTATTTTTGATGACTTTTGGAATACTATCTTGCGGTGCTTTTTATTATATGAGAATTTATCTCTTTGAGTGATATCAGAACCATGGAAAGTAGTAATAAGAGGTAAGTTCAACTTCTCTGCGATTGGACTACAATAATAGCCCCCTTTCCCAAAATGAGCATGAATAAGGTTTGCTGATAAATCGGTAAGTGCGGTTTTCCAGGCAGGCATTAAATGCTGCATACCATCAAGCATCAATTTTGATATAACCGGAAGTGCTTCGTATTGTTCTTGTACGCAGGTAGATTGACCATCAATTAAATCGATACCGCTTTTGTTACTACGTAACCCAATGTAAATAGGTTGAAAATTAGGAAGGTTATTTCCTTGGGCCGCCACAAAGGTATTGGATAAAGGCAAAACGCGCTTGGTAAATATGAGTACCTTGTTAGCCATCAAGATTCATTTATTTGTGGAGTCATTGCTACCCCTCATGCTGAATATCCCGATAACATGGCACGATTATCCTCGCTACGCTCAGTTCGATTGGTAGTAATGTTAAGCGATATGGTATCATTTTGTTAGAACAGATTCCTTTTTTAGCTTACTTATTTATCATGATAGAAACAAAAACATTTCCACCAAATGGCTTTAATAGCTTTGCTATACAAGCTTATCGTTTAGTCTTTGGTCGTATTTTACCACAGTCATTGTTTCGCGATAAAATACCTGCTGAATCAGACCGCAAGGCAGTAAAGGGAAAGTTTGATTTAGAAATTGTTAGTCACTGTTGGGGTTATGCCAACATGCTAACCTATCAATTAAGTTCGTTTGTAAACTATCCACCAACAAAACTAAATTTAACTGTGACCGTTTTTTATACTGAAGAAGATATTAAAACAAAGGCTACATTGGATTTCTTTAGTCAAATAACCATGCCAAATATCACTTGGAATTTCCATCCACTTTCCAAAGGAAAGCTCTTTAGACGTGGCATAGGTCGAAATATGGCTGCGCGGTCAACAGAAGCTGACTGGATATGGTTTACAGATTGCGACATTATCTTTTATAAGAACTGCTTAGACTCACTCGCCGATAGTTTACAAGGCGAGAAAGGTTTATTGTTTTTTCCTAAAGAAGAAAAAATCACTGAGATGTTAAAAGATGATGATCCATTATTGTCAAATGATGCCCAACCACAAGTTATCGACATAGAAACAGAAAATTTCAGTTTATACGAGCGTGGTAAATCTCGTGATAAAGCACGCGGCCCATTTCAAATTGTTCATGGTGACGTTGCTCGTGCTATCGGTTATTGTGACAAACTGTCAATATTTCAAACTGAATCTGACCGTTGGCGTAAAACCTATGAGGACACCGCCTTTCGCTGGCTACTTGGCACTGATGGTGAGCCTAAGAATATTGATGGTGTTTTTCATATTCATCATGTTACAAAAGGGCGTTATTCTGAAAATTCTCAATTGTCTAAAGTGCGTAGTAAAATCCGTTTAAGCCAAAAATAGATGCCCTTCATACAACAAAAAGCAGTTAAGTCCCACATCATGTTGTTTGATGCAGGTCATTTCCCTGTACCTGTCCCAAAAATGTTTATGGGTCAATATTGGAAGACACAAAATGCCATAACAGGACAGGCAATCGGCCGTGGCACCACCTACTTTTTTCAACATAATAAAAATGAATATGTGTTACGGCACTATCGTCGCGGTGGCTTGATTGGAAAAGTACTCAGTGATCAATATATGTATACAGGTATTGAAAAATCACGAGCATGGCAAGAATTTAAGCTACTACTGCACATGAAAAATATGGATTTAAATTGTCCAACTCCGATCGCAGCGATGTTGAAGAAGACAGGCTTATATTACCAAGCCGATATCATTTTAAAAAAAATTTCCAGCGCTAAAGACTTACATCATATTTTACTAGCAAACAGCTTAACCGCAGATGTATGGAAAAAAATTGGGCAAACCATTGCCAAATTTCATCATCATCAGATTTATCACCATGATCTAAATATCCACAACATTATGCTCGATATAGAAAACGAGGTTTGGTTAATTGATTTTGATAAATGCGGAATTAGACAAGGCAGTAATTGGAAAAACTCAAACATGGCGCGTCTAAAGCGATCGTTTGAAAAAGAAAAACGATTACGTAATATTTATTGGCAACTGGCCGATTGGCAAATACTAATATCTGCCTATAACGAAGCGGCAATGGCAAATTAAGTCGATATTTAATCTCAGTCCAAGAAGTCCGCAATAGTGGGTTTTTTTATGTCTTAAGAAAATAATGTACCTACAGTGATACCTTTTTTAACTAAATGCAGGTTAGCTTGTGAATGGATTCTTGCATTTGTTATAGGTGCTATTCCGTTACTTGCATTAATAATGTTAATTGCTGTGTTTTTTCCAATTTAGAAGCAATCTATATCAACCTTATTTATTTCCATAAAGTTCATTCCATCTCTTTATAGAAAGCTCATTTACAACTGCAAGGTATTCACCAAAGGTATCGTCATACATCCATGGTCTATGTTTTGAATGAACAAAATCAGATGCTTCTTTATAAATCTTATTGGCTTCTTCCTCAGATAGCCTTGGAGTAGGAAAGAAGAATTCTTTAGAAGCTTCGAAAGTTACAAATAATAATTTTTCTATAGCAAATATAATTATAGTTCCTACAAGAAAGAAACAAAAAACGAATGTCATGTATCCTAATAAGTATTCCATTAACTAATCCTAAATAATATGTTTTATTTTGACAAAATATAATGGGATTACTTAAAGAGTTGTCCTAGCAGTTTTCTTATTTTTTATAAATCATCTATTAAGTTATTAACACAGTCTTCAAAGGATTCTGTGCCTTTAAAAAGATCCTTATTGTTACAAATATATGGGATATATTCACCATTCATAAAATATCCAGCTATTTTCTCTCCATCAGTAAAAGTGAAAGTACCTTTTCCGTGCTTCTTGCCATCCTTCCATTCACCGAAGTATTTACGTCCATCAGCAAAAGTATAGGTGCCTTGTCCGTGCTTCTTGCCATCCTTCCATTCACCGACGTATTTGTCTCCATTAGCCCAAGTGTAGGTGCCTTGTCCGCGCTTCTTGTCATCCAGATATTCACCGACGTATTTGTCTCCATCAGCATAGGTGTAGGTGCCTTGTCCGTGCTTCTTGCCATCCTTCCATTCACCGACGTATTTGTCTCCATCAGTGGAAGTGAAAGTGCCTTGTCCGTGCTTCTTGTCATCCTTCCATTTACCAACGTAGAAGTCTCCATCAGCATAAGTGAAGGCGCCTTGTCCGTTATATTTGCCATCCTTCCATTCACCGACGTATAAGTCTCCATTAGTAAAAGTGAAAGTGCCTTGTCCGTGCTGCTTGCCATCCTTCCATTCACCGACGTATTTGTCTCCATCAGTGGAAGTGAAAGTGCCTTGTCCGTGCTGCTTGCCATCCTTCCATTCACCGACGTATTTGTCTCCATCAGTGGAAGTGAAAGTGCCTTGTCCGTGCTTCTTACCATCCTTCCATTCACCAACGTATTTACGTCCATCAGCAAAAGTATTGGTGCCTTGTCCGTTCTGCACGCCATCTTTAAATTCACCAACGTATAATTCTCCATCAGTAAAAGTGAAAGTGCCTTGTCCGTGCTTCACGCCATCCTTCCATTCACCGACGTATAATTCTCCATCAGCCCAAGTGTAGGTGCCTTGTCCGCGCTTCTTGTCATCCTTCCATTCACCGACGTATTTGTCTCCATTAGCCCAAGTGTAGGTGCCTTGTCCGTGCCTCACGCCATCCTTCCATTCACCGATGTATTTGTCTCCATTAGCATAGGTGTAGGTGCCTTGTCCGCGCTTCTTGTCATCCAGATATTCACCGACGTATTTGTCTCCATCAGTGGAAGTGAAAGTGCCTTGTCCGTGCTTCTTACCATCCTTCCATTCACCAACGTATTTACGTCCATCAGCAAAAGTATAGGTGCCTTGTCCGTTCGGCACGCCATCTTTAAATTCACCAACGTATAATTCTCCATCAGTAAAAGTGAAAGTGCCTTGTCCGTGCCTCACGCCATCCTTCCATTCACCGACGTATTTGCGTCCATCAGCAAGAGTGTAGGTGCCGAAACAGTTATGCCATCTTACAGTAATATCTGAAGGACAAGCTGACAATTTATTATCATTCCCGCTTGATGCAAGAGAAAGAGAAGTTAAAGCAATAAATGTAATTGTTTTCATAATTATCATCCTAAACAATGTGTTTTATTTTGACAAACTGTTATGGCAGAATAAATCAATCTTATTTTTAAGTGGAGTTATCATGGGAGAAATCGCAAGCATTTTATTAATTATATTAGCCATTCTTAATCTAATTTTATTTTTTAAGATTTGGGGAATGACGAATAATGTTAAAACATTATTAAAATTTTATATTCATGAAAAAGGTATAAAAATTGAAGAAGGCTCAACTTTTATTAAAAAATGGTATTTAGATAAAGATGGAAATGAGATTAGAGTATAAATAAAATTAAACTTATGAAGCAACTATTATTTTTTTCTTTCATATTATCGATTTCCTTTCATGTCAAAGCAAATGAAATACTTGAATTCCAAGAAATTGAAAAGATAATATTTCCTCCTCAAGTTAGAGTTGAAGAAGAAAACTTTGATATCGAAAAAATACATAACAGCATTCGCTTCATTTTACAGACAAAAAACCAAACGAAGAACAGTTTGATGATGAAGAAAGAGGCTTGACGCCAAAAATGCTCGAGAATTTAATCAATTATTACGGATCTGGAGATTATACAATTGGATTAGCGCCGCAAAACTGGTCTAGTATAAAACTGAAATTCCCAATTAATGAAATCGAAGGCTGCAGAGTAGGCGCCAGAGTACCCAAGCTTTCAGAAGATCAGCAAAATCAAATGGTAAAGCAGTTGGTATCTTTCTGGAAAAAAGCAGAAAAAGGTACGGATGAAAAGAAAAGTAAATTCATGCAAATAAGAAGTTACTCAGGAAGAATTCAACAGATAATGGTTGCTAATGATTTATTTTTATGTTCGTTTACAAATTCATTAAAGGCACCAAATCTTCCCTGGCGTCCTTAAAATCGTAAACCAAATATTGCTTGGGTGCTGTTAGTAGTTGCCCTTATACCAAAACTATATTTCTTGCTAATTAAATAATTTGCAAATATTCCACCATTGAACCCATATTCATAATCAAGTTCTTGATCTGCATAACATTCATATTCTATATAGTAAGAGCTTGGACATTCTTTCTCTTTCGTAATGAAGCCTGCTACAAAACCATATGCCAGTCTTCCATCGCTAGTTCTTGAATTATCTCGTCCTACTAAAAAATTAAATGAAAGACCTTGGCTGAGATCATTATTGAATCCATCAGTTGAGTCAAGCAACGTGCCTTCACCCGCAATATCTATACCCCATACTAGATTTGTATCAATTGATCCATACATGACTCCAATGCTCCAAGGTATGTCATTATTTTCATCATTACTATTGGAAGTAGGACCAGCACCTATGTAAGCCATATTATGTAAATTTACATTTTCTTGAGCTGGCAGACTTTCACTAAAAATAAAAACAGTGAATATAACAAGAATTGTATTATTTTTTTTAGTTTTGAGCATAATCTAATTAGTAATAAGTTTATCTATTGTAAAATTAAAATCATTTCTTTAGGTCAACACAAGAGCCGCTATCAAGGTATGACTCATCTTCCTCAATATATTCTGATGTATATTGGAGATTTTTTATATCAATAGAGTATTTAATGGTAGCCTCAACATCTTCATTTGCATATGGAACAGAAAAATTAATACGACCATTATTATCGTACCGGTAGAAAGCAGTTGCCTCATTGTCAATATAAAATGATTCTTCTTTTGAGTTCAAAGAGTCTTTAAAAAAAGAAATAAGTTCTACTTTGTTTTTTGATGAATCAGATGGATTTCTATAAATTTTAATTTCTTCCAGAGCAACATATACCTCGCTTGGATCAACTGTGGTGCTAGAAACATTGAAAGGCATGAAACATATCAGTGAGTACTGTAAAAGACCTGACATAGATTCAAAAAGATTTTCAAAAATATTAATACCTGCTGACTCATCCATAACTTATCTTAGTATATTAATTTATTAGTGCAAAGATGAAAATTTAATTACTAGCTATATTATTAATAATTTAGAAAAAGACTCATGGATAAGTTATCAAAAAACGGATAATTTTATGAGTATTTTTAATTACTTAAATATTTTATATATAAAATTTGTATATATTTATGTTCTTTGATACCATTTTTAAACGTTCATCCTTAAGGGGACGGAAGTAGTCGCAAGATGAAGGAACGCATTATCATCGTTCATCTCACAAGAGACGGAAGTAGGTAATGATGCCGAAGGAACGCATCTTTTTATTTAAAGGAGATGTTATGAATGCATTAAACATTCAAAAAAAACAATACATGCCTAAAGCAGGAAGCAGTGTCATGTTGCAAATCGCAATAAACAAGCTTAATTACAACTTACGCACACAAAATAAAACTGAGCATAAGTCCAAGCCTAAAAAGGATGTATTTTTTCCTTATTATTTATAAAAACTAAGGTAAGAAAAGAGAGCTAATTTTTGGCTCTCTTTTTTATTTATAAATATTAAATTGACTTACTTCATAATACGAACTAAAAAGATATATTGCTATTTACTTTTATTGAATGATTTTTAATGACTAAGTTCTTATTTACATTAGTATTTTTTATAACAACATTTATTTATTCAGATACAAGCAATGCGCTAATTGAAACTTACAATAATTCAAGCAGCAAAGACCAAATAAGTATTGTTATAAAAGATAATATTGATATTAAAGACAAAGTTACATCGGCAGGATCATTAGCTTTATCGAGCAACACTGCTAAAGAAAATGCATTTATCGTTAAAAAACTTATTAATGCAGATTATCATATTTATGGAAAAGCAAATCTTTCTGAATGGGCAAATTTTAGGTCGATAAATTCTGTTAGCGGATGGTCAAGTATAAATGGACAAACAACACATCCAATTAGTCATAAATATAATCCATGCGGCTCAAGTTCTGGCTCTGCTGTTGCTGTTGCAACTGGTATTGTTGACATAGCCATAGGAACAGAAACAAATGGTTCAATCTCATGTCCAGCTTCTGTAGTTGGAATAGTTGGTATGAAGCCTACTTTAGGCTTAGTTAGCAGATCAGGAATAATTCCTATCGCAGACTCTCAAGATACTGCAGGACCCATGGGCAATTCTGTAGAAATAGTTGCAAAAACTCTTCAAGTGATCTCAGGACCAGATCCAAAAGATGCAAAGACTCAACTTATACCAAATAATTTTGATTTTAATTTTGCAGAACAAACAAAACAGATTAATTTAAATGGAATTCGTTTTGGTCTTCTAAAATCAGGTTTTGATAATAAATATGGCAAAAGATTTTTAAAGCAATTAATTCTTGATGTAAGTGCGCTTGGAGGAGAGGTTGTTTTTATTGATGAAATTAGAGAATATCCTGCTGAAGAAGAATATTTAGTTTTATTGTATGAGTTTAAATATGGATTAGAAAGATATCTTTCTAATTCATCAGAACCAAAAAAAACCCTGAAACAAATTATTAATTTTAATAACGAAAATTCTGAAAAAATAATGCCTTTTTTTGGTCAAGAGATATTTTATGCTTCTCTAGAGGCAGCAGAAAAGCATGATGAATATATTTTAGCTAAGAATGCCCTGAAGAATGTTACCAATCAAACTATTGCCATAATGGACGAAAATAAAATTGATGCTTTTATTGGTCTCACAAGAGGACCAGCATGGAAAATTGATTATGAGGGTGGAGATGGAGCTGCTATTGATGATGAGCTGTCTTTTGGAAATGGGGGATATGCTGCTTTTGGCGGACTGCCACATATAACTATCCCTTATTTTAAAATTGATAATTTTCCAGTAGGCATATCTATAATTGGGAGACCATGGTCAGATAAGGAAATAATTGGTTTTGCTTCAGCTTTAGAAAAATAGGTTATATTAATTAAAAGGAGAAAGTAATGGAAAAAGTTTTAGTGACTGGTGCGACAGGATATATTGGACTCCACTGTATTGATCAGTTATTAAAACAAGGATATGCAGTTAATGGATCTATTCGATCTCCTGAAAGAAAAGAAGAAGTTATTCAGGCGCTTCAAAAGAATAATACTTCTACCGAACATTTAAATCTTTTCACTTTTAATTTAACTGATGATAAGGGATGGGATGAAGGTATTTCGGGTTGCGATTATTTATTACACGTTGCTTCACCAATATCAATTTCAACAAAAGACGAAGAATTCTTTGTTGGCCCTGCAGTAGCAGGAGTAAATAGGGCTATGAAATTTGCTAAAAATCATGGTTTAAAAAAGGTTGTTTTAACTTCATCTGTAGCCGCAATTTTTGAAACTTCTGTTTTGAAACAATATTATGATGAAAGTGATTGGTCAGACCCAAATAAAAAAACAATTAATCATTATGCAAAGAGCAAAACTTTAGCAGAAATGGCTGCATGGAATTTTCTTGAAGAAGAAGACAGTCCATTTGAGCTGGCAGTAATTAATCCAGCTTTAGTAATTGGTCCATCATTATCAGGAGATTTGGGCGAGTCAAATAAAGCTATCGAAATGGTTGTAACCGGAAGAATGCCTGTTTCTGTTCCTTTGCAGTTTGGCTATGTTGATGTGAGGGATGTAGCCGCGGCACACATTTTAGCAATGCAAAATCCAGAAAGTCATGGAAAAAGGTTTGCGTTGTCTGAGAAAGACTTATGGTACAAAGATGTTGCCAAAATTCTTAGAGATAATGGATATAAAAAAGCTCCTAAAATAAAT
>Ga0255759_10005975_pt1 | contig 10339 bp, 17 predicted proteins | sample 101ome_20_FD_179959 | JGI IMG/M metagenome (GOLD analysis project Ga0255759, IMG submission 179959) | Coastal salt marsh microbial communities from the Groves Creek Marsh, Skidaway Island, Georgia - 101404AT metaG (version 2) | ecosystem: Environmental > Aquatic > Marine > Intertidal zone >...
CCTGTCAGATTGCGCATGGTTGGTCCTCCTATGAATATCGTAGGCGTGTTCCTATGGTCGGCCTTGAGCAAGAATCCCTTTTGGGCTTGCACACCCTTACCATTCAACTCAGGAACTAGTTCTACTAATTGTTGAGCGATTCCTGTCAAGTTCAGATTATCAGTGGTTAGTGAGACTATCCTACCTCCTCCACCGGTGTAGGCTGGAGTCGTTCCGGTGATTGTGAACGTTAACGCGTCCCCCAACTCGTATCCGTTCCCGACGATAGGGCTGACGAATCTAGTGTGTAGTGTGAACTCTGTAATCAAGCCGGTCGATGAGTTGAAGGTAATGTCTGCTTGCCCACCTGTACCTGAGCCACCGGACACGGACACTCCTGAGTATTTCCTGTAACCCGCACTTGGGGTGTCGATAGCCCCTCCTGAGGTAAGGGTGTAAGGGCCTCCGGGTTGAAAGTTAGCGACGTATATCTTTTCACCAGCGAGTAGGTCTCCCCCGATTCCTGCATTCATTTCATACTGCACCCTGCGTACCCCATCGACAGTGGTCTCCGTGATTGTCTTGTATGTCCCTAGGCTTTGGTAGGTCCCGAACGTTACCCCATTGTCTCCACTTCCTAGGAAAAATAACTCATCGCCATAAATGGTCGAAAGAGGGTCTCTAGTGTATTTAGACAGATTGTAACTCTCTACGGTGGTGTCCCACTGGAGGTTGAGGGTCGTCGAGCCACTGTCAGATTGGAGTCTAGCCGTCAAGGGGGTTAGCACATACTTGCTGAACGATATGCCACCGGATAACTGGTTCCCACCTAGCCAGTTGGTTACGGTCGTTCTTCGGTGCTTGTTGCCTGAGAACTCTCCCCTACCCTTTTGGGTGACTAGGAGGGAGGTGTCTCCGAATGGAGAGTAATCAGCGCTGATAAAGCGTTTCTTCCCGCCAATATCGACCGCTAAGTTAGCGTCCACAGGGTCCGACACGACTCTACCACTGAGGTCGTCGTATTGAGCCTTTTCACATGTCCATCCAGTAGAGGTACACTTGACTGGTGTATAATTGGTCGGTATTTCCTAACGCTACTTCCAATGTAGATGTGAATGTGATAGACCCTGCGCCTGTCGAAGCGACTACGCCTATCTTAGTGCCGTCGCTCTTGTAGACGATGGAGCCTACGGGGAAGTTGGTGGTGGTAACGCTCTCACTTGGTGATGAGCCACCTGAGCCACTGGTATCATCTATTGATATCGTACTATCGCTAGTGGTATACGAACTACTAGGGTAATATCCCGATGCTCCTAGGGGATTAGTTCCACATATTACATATAGGCTAGATAGTCTAGTTATATCGATGAAGAATGCTTCTCCCGGATTTAGAGGAATACCTTGAGGGTGGGTAGCAAGGTCGCCATGTGCCTCTGAACCCATAGTCAGTCCGCCTATGTATAGAGTCACATCGTTGGCCGCATCGGTCTTCATGATGATTCCCTTCAATGCCTTGACGTCTCCCCCGAGCAAGTCGGAGAGTCTGTGAGCGATTCCCCTAGAGGCTCCACCACCCAAGTAGTTGGTCGGGGCCAGTCTCTTGTGACCTAGGCCATCGACGTCCGGAGAGAAGTGAGAACGACCCCTCTCGGTAGTTTGCAGGGAGTAGGTATGGTCACCATGCCTCAGGGCATTAATCGGTACTCTCTTGGAGTTGATTGTACCGTAGACCGTCGCATCCACTTCGTCTGACACGACCCTACCACCGCAGTCGTCGTATTGAGGATTTGGGTAGCGCATTGGTTATTACGATGTTCAAGAAGCCACCCTCATGCCGAGAGTCATCCGAGAAGGTGTAGCCACTCCGTATGGTGAGTGCAACATCTGTAAGCGCCCTACTAGAAGCCACGTTCTCGAACCGGCTATCTATGACGAGTTCACAACGGAAGAAGTAGTCGGGCGTGCTGATGACTATGCCTCCAAGCAATGGGAAGAGGTCGAAGAAGTAGTCAAGTATAGACTCGCGAAGAACGCAATCGTCCTATGTCACGGTTGCTATGTGGAGCAAGAGAAAAAACTCACTGCTATGGTCGACAAGAACTATGACCGTTGGATGGAAAGCCCTGCAACCTATGTCGCTAGAATCAGAACAATTGCAGAGACTTACAAGTACTACAAGTTCGAGGGAGAACTAGAGACTAAGATAAAGTCCCTAGTAAAGGCATTGAAGGGGTCTAAGAATGACAGATGAGGTAATCATGGCGAAGGTCAGCGCCTTTGCTGAGGAATTGAGACAACTCGGAGTGGAGGACTTCATCTTCGCCGCTGGTTCTTCAGATGGTTCACTTGCATTACAGTACGACGGTGACGCTAGGGGAGTGGCTTTTCTAGCCATGACAACCCTGATGAACGCCATGTTCGAAGCAATCGAAGAACAAGATATGAGGTTAAAGTATGGACGAGAAGATAACGGCGAATGAGTGGGATAAGCGTAAGGCTTGCCCTATATGCAGGGATATCGCTGAGAAGAAGGTGAACCTCGATGGAGAGGTCATGCTCCACCCTAAAACCGGAGAGCCGCTTCACTGCCCCGTTTGCGATTATCCTGAGACCAAGATGTACCACGACATAGGTGGTGTTGAATCGAAGAGAACTTCGGAGAGAGGAGATACCCAAATATGGAATCACTTGATTTCGGTCAAGTGCGAAAGTTGTGGTTGGAAGCACGTCGTCGACAACATGGTTTGCCTCGGCGACCCTTGGGACGAAGTATTCGGATTTAGGCGACACTTGGAGCAAAGTGAAGAACAGAAGCACGCCATTACTTGGACTAACGAGCAAGCGGTGGGCCTTCGTGGTGCGAAGGAAAAGTACGATAAAGACGCAGAATTGCTAGGAAAAGGTTATCGAGCAAAGAGAAAAATCGAGACACAGAGAAGTGACGGAGCATCAAAAGTTGAATGGATTCCTTCCAAAGAAGAGCGGAAATTGCCTAAGTTCCGCGACAAGAAGGAAGAGTAACGCATATAACCCTCGGATGAAGTGACCACACTAACCCAATCGGGGTGACTACACTATGCGAGAAAACCAAACCACAGAAACAACAGTTGAGATTGAAGTACAAGGAAAGAAAGTTACGATGTCGCAAGACATCCCTAACTACGAGTTCGAAGAGGGCCTAGCCGCTCTTCTGAACATGGCTCTCCTTGCTGAGTCAAATCTAAACGAGTAAGCGAGGGATGCGACTACTTCGGTAGTCGCTCCTTCCACTACTATTTTCTAATCAAGAAATAGATTATAGCGGAAGTCGCTATTATTTTCGTCAAGTTTCCTGTGGAAGAAGAATTACTTCCTTGGATACCAAACAATCCCGGAGTTTTACCATCAGTTGGTCCTATTCCATTTCTTCTCTTGGAGAGCGGTGCTCCGACTTTACCATATCTATCGTCTAGGGCCATCCTAGTTATGTCTGTGAAATCGTTGTGTAAGTTCTCCGCTTCCCAAGCGAGTCCCTCGTGATAGCGAGGCATCTTTTTCTCGAGTGGGTGCATCATTCGAACCAATGCCCCGATTGTCCAGCCGAAAGACCGGAGAATCCGAGGATGTCTGAATGTTGCTCGGCCATTAGAGAGTTCTTCTCGTCGCTTGAGAGAGAAAGTTGAGTGTCGATGTCGGCACCGTATACTGGTGATGGTTCGAGGGCAACTGTCCCTAGTCTTCTCCTTGCGGAGCCGCCGACTTGGGAGAACTTCTTCTTTGCACCAAAGAGACCGCTTCCTGCTGGAATTGGCATAGATGGTTCTCCTGCCGTATCGTCTCTCAGACTTGGTAGGTGAGAGGAGGAGGTCGTCGTTGATGTTGAAGTTGTCATCCCTAGCCCGTTTGTGTTGCTGAAAATCAAAGGAACGTCGGCTTCTTGGGTTGCTTCTTCTACTGCTTCTTGGACTACGTCTTCCATCCTCTTGAGATAGACGTAGTAGCCAACGGTCCCTGCAACTGCTAAAGCGAGGAAGGGTCTTTTCTCGACCAGTTTCTGAGACTCTTTGAAGAAAGACAGATTACCACGTCCGGTATCCTTCTATTTCTGCCGCGTCTATTACTTTCCCGCCGGCGTAACCATATCCGAATGCTCCTAGAGCATAAACCGCGAATGTTCCACCGATGACCAAGGCAGCCACTGGTTGCTTCTTGTAGAAGGCCATCATGTCCTTTCTGAGATTCTTCATCATTTCTCATCACCTCATGCTGTAAGCATTCCAGCAGTAACTACTGCCCCTAGAGCACCGCCGAGAGCGGCGTTTCTCTTTGCTATGTCTTTGTAGGATTTGTTTCTCTTCATTCCGCCGAAGTATTCCATGTTGAATGCGTTAACCACTCCAGCCGCAGCAAGGCCTACTGCTAGGCCTGCTATCAATACCGTACCGGTTCCTGCCTTTACGACAGTCACTTCTCCAAGTCCGTTACCGTAGTAGGACATCAGAAGCACCATCCTTTTTCTATACAATCACAATTTTCACAATCCATTCTTTTCACCTCAGAATCCATAGAAGTTAGCGTCAAGGGAATCGGTGTTGCCGAACATGTGCATGTGCTCATAGTAAGGCTGGTTCCTGACTGGTGCGTAACTATCGTAGGAAAATGTCGATACTGGAGCGGTTGGTTTTGCTGCTTCTGCCGATGCAGAAGGAAGTAGTGCCGGCGTTCCAGCCCTGTTGTACAAATATAATCCTCCACCTACGATTGCTAGAGTCATAAGTGGGTTTTTTCGTGCTTTCTTCATGGTGTTTTTGATTGTCTTTCTCATATAATCACCGATTTCTTTGGTTTTCTATTACGACTCCTGTTAGTAAGCCGGCTACTCCTGCGATGGTGGCTGCGGATATAAGTCGTTTGTAAGAAATGGAACTTGTATTAGGATACGCCTTCAAAGCGAGCGCTGTTCCACCGCCTGTTATTGTAGGCAGTGCAACAGTAAGCGGAGTTATCTTACCCGCCCTTGTAGAGTTGAGCATCATCCCTGCTCCTTGCCCTATGATGAAACCACCGATGACACCCATCGGCACTGAATAATGGAGTGGTCTAACGGAACCGTCCAAGTAGTCTGCTAATGGAACGAGTATTGCTCCAGCGGATGCACCAAGAACCCCGTATTGTAGTGATTCTTTAGCAGTCTCTAATAGGGTCATTTACATTCCTCACAGGCGGTTAGCGCCTGCGATTCCAGCGAATACCATAGGTTCGTACCCATGCTTTACTGAACCCGGCACAACTCTTGCTTTCGGTCTTCGACCATTCATTGGTTCATCCATCCAAGCGCTGGTGTGATACTCAGCGTCGTATCTAACTGGCCCCATCGATGGTCCCGGCATTATGCCGTCGTGGTTGTTGGTTCCGGACTTCTTTAGTGGGGCGGTTGACCCTGATGGTTGAATCTCTGTTGATGAACTAGTCCAAACACTTCCTAACCCGTTCATGCTCGATGCTCTAGTTAGAACCATATCGGCGACTATCGGGAAGCCTACGACGAAAGCAGCGCCGGCAACGAGTGGGTATTTGTCCGCGAACTTTAGTACTCTATTCTTGAAAGCCATGTATCATCCCTCGAAACTCACTTCTCTATATCTCTTAACATTAATACTCCTAATAGATATAGTAGGGTTACTATCTGCATTAGTAGTTACTGTACCTATACTTGTAGTAGTTCCTGTTGTTTGGAAAGTAGAGGCGGTAGCGTTCAACCCCGGAGAAACTTGTAGACATATCGCTCCTGTGGCGTTGTCGTATGTAGCCCCTGCATCTGATGCCGCCCAACCATCAGCACCGGTGTCTGCGGTTCTGTTGTATCGGTATATCTCCACAACCTTGCCGGGGAAGTAAAGAGTTCCCTTGTTCCTGATGTAAATCCTAGAGCCGACTGCTATGCTATCCATCGAAGCCCCTCCCGCTTCGTCTCCTAGTACGGCAGCAGAATCGTTGTTCGTGCCGTAGAGAATGATGTTCTGCGTAGAGGCGCTTGAAGTTGTTCCGGGGAAGTCAGCACCACCTGTCAATGCTGGGTGAGCAATTGCGCTTCCATCTTGTCCGGCGGTAAAGGTTCCAGCAGTTCCGGAATCAACGAGGTCTATGTATGGACTGTCTTCGACAATCTCGTCCTCGGTGAAGATTGGCTTACCGGCTGAACCTGAATATGGGTTTGCGGTCCCTGTGGTTACGTTCTCTAAGTATACCAACTCGTTGTATGTGTCGTTGACTACATACCCACCATTCGTTGCTCCTATTGGCTTTGCTACTGCCTCGGCCATTATCGGTAGTGATACTGCATCCATTCCCGAGTGGGTGAACGTTCCCCCACCGATAAACTGCAAGTCAATGGGTGTAGGTAGATTTCTCCTAGATTGGAAAGACAGTGTGTGTCCGAACACATCTCTCGTTGGTCTGAGGAAGTTTGACACCGAGAACTTGATTTGCTTGTCATAGGACTTCGGCATCATTGGTTGGTATCGCAGAACGTATGAACCGTCTGACAACCTACTGGTTACTTGGAAGGCCCCATCCGGCCTAGAACCTGTTCTAGATGAAAGAAGAAGTTCTGCGGCTGTCTCACCACCACTCTCGGGATTGTTGATGTAGTCATCCATCTCCAATCTCAGTATTGCATAGGGGTTGTCGACAACAACCTCTATTGAGTGTAGTTGGCCTTTCTCCTTGAAGGAGAGGACATCGAAGGTGTCGCCCGCGTTTATGGTTAATCCTGTGAATCTCGTAGAAACCATTCTATCGGTAGCGACCGTTCTAGAGGCTTTGGTGTCCACCTCAAGTTTCAGGCCATGCGCTGAAACAATGGATGGTCTGCCTAGTTCATCCTCGTCTTCGTACCCAAAAACCATGCTACCACTTCACCAGTCCGACTTACATTGAGAGATAATCACTCAGGAAGCCTGACGACTGGTAGGTAACCGGGTTGTAGTACATGAACCGGAGGCGACCGCCAGCGCGAGCCTTTAGGGTCGCTAGTTGGTCCTGAGAGAGTTCTAGGATTTTGTACTTCCAGCCCATTAGTCTGATTCTTCCGTCAAGGATGTACTCGTCGGAGTCGTTGACGAATCTGAACGCGGGTTGGCTTGCCTCACCGTGCTCGATAATCATACCGTAGTTCCAGTTAGGGTTGGTGGCTGGAGACATGCTACCGTCAATGAATCCGGAGATTCCCTCAAGGGTGGTCTCGCTCGCAGTGGAACCGGAAGCAGATTCTCCGTCCGGACTTTCATCCAAGGTGTGCTTGTTCGCGCCGACAGGCTGCTTGATGTAGATTTTACCGGAGATTGCTCCGATTTGTTTCATGTCTTGAGTGCTTGCGTCTCCTACGAAACCAATTGGTGCTCCGCTTGCGGAGTTAGGTGTGGTTCCGTTGGTGGAGTGCCAGTTACCTGTTTCGATATCAGCGAACTTAGGTTGCAGAGGAACTCCGGGAGCCAAGTGGTAGATGTTACCGGCGAACGGCTCTAGTTTGCTGAAAGTGATATATCCCGAGTCGTAGTTAGGAGCAAGGATGTTACCAGTCTTGTCATCAGCGGTTACTGCTCCGCTAGCGCCTAGGTCGTAGTATGCTTGAATGGAGTTCACACCGTATTGTGTGAGCGCAGTTCCGTGTGTTCCGTTTAATGCGGAAGCACTGGAGTTACCTACGTGTAGTGTGTCTGTAAAGAAAAGGTCGACGGCTAGGGCCTCGACTCCTGTTACTAGGGCGTATGTGTCCCTAATTCGTAGCAGGTAACCGGGTTTCAGAGATTCACCGGTTCCCATCACGGTGTAATCCGTGTTCGCTACGCGTCCGAAAGCATTTCCACTTCTATATCCTTGGTTTGCATTTGCCATGTTTTTTCACCTGTCTATCTATTGGGTGTGAGCATTGGCTCGTTTAGCGCACGGTGGTGTTAGATATAACGAGTTCGGAAGGTGATTGCTTTTTTGAGGTCCTAAATGGACATTAGTGTCGCGCTTTTTGCTAGCGCTGACACTAGAGGAATTTGAATTTGTTTTGAATTATTTTAGTAGTCCAACCCTCGAGGCTCCGAAGAGCCCCGAGGGTGGTTTTTGTCTTACTTCTTTTAGAACAGTTATTCGAAGAATTACCAGTTCTTGCAAAGCGCCATGACCGAAATCAAAGCAGCGCCTTCGTCAAGAACGGCTTTCAACTCTGTCAGAGTGCTACCAGCAGTGGTAGCAGCCTCTGAAGCGTCAGTTAGGGTGTCGACTTCTGTGTCAGTAACGCTACCAGCGTAGGTTATCTGACTTAGAGCGGTCGAAAGGTCCAACCATGGGTTTGGTAGGTGCCTTGCTTCACCGGATACCGAGTATGTGTTCATTGCATCAGCCATAACGTCAGCCATCAAAGTCGAACCACCTGCGAAGTCAGCGTCTAGGACGCTGTTAGTGTAGGTTCCGTCTTCAGTTGTTGTAAACAGTTCTTCAGCAGTTGAAGTTGCCGCATCTTTAATGTTGATAGCGGCTACTTGAAGGATTGACTCAATCGACATTCCACGATATTCGTTGTCAGTCGCTGAGGTCCAAGTACCGTGTCCATTGCCGCCGGCAATTGGGGTCTTGGAAATAGCCTTTAGAAGGCCTCCTTCAACATCGTCAGTTAGAGCGCTCGCAAAAGCGGTCGAGGGCTCAGAGCCGGCTGACACACTACCAGTGAAGCAGAAAGTGTAATCTGGCTTCAAGGTAGGGTGGAACCTTTGTACTGACAAGTTGTGAAGAGTTTTAGCGTCAGCAGCAGTGAAATCTGCTGTGTCCGCTTTTACACAAAGTACGTTGGTTCGAACAAGTTGCATCTGAGCGCCGTAGGCCACATCTAATCCACCAATGGATACCATGCTTAATGCCTCCGTGCATCATCCCCGAAGGGAATCAGGACAACTCTCCGATGTTCTGTGTTAATTGAATTAGTTCGTGGTGCTGACCAACTACGCTTCCGATGACTCTCCACTTTTCTGCTCCAGCAATTGTGCTGTTACCGAAAGATGCAGCGCCGCCGACTACGCGGTGGTTACAAACTATATTCTTCTCTGGCTCGACAACGATAGGACTCTCGTACCATACGAATGGTTCTTCAAGTACTTCGAAGATTTGTTGGTCGATTACAGGTGTTTCAATACCTGAAATCTGCCACTGATGCTCAGTCACCAAAAGAGGTGTGACTGGATATTGGATACCCATGATGAGGTAGAAGAACTCTTCCAGTGACTTGAAGTTCAAAGTCTTCGAAGCCCATCCGAATGAGTCTACACTCGCTGAGTTAGCATTTCCAGTGCTACCTGAGGAAGGGATTAGCCATTGGCCGTAGGTACCCAAAATGCTGAACTGGTCAGCACGGAGGATACCCTTACCGTAGTCTCCCTTCGGCCAGACGCCTTGGCTACCTCTACCCCAGTGGGGAAAGTTGCTGGCGATTTTCTGTTCAATAAGGGACAGATAGTTCTTTATCTGCCCAGTCGGTCTGTCATAATAAGGTCTTAGTTCCGTGTGTTCACTTCCTTGTTGTTTAACGTATCAGTACTTGTCTTTCTTGACTGTCTACCTGTAAAGGCGTCTTAGGCCAAAGACGTGTAGTACTTAAGGAGTGATGGTCATTCTAGCCCTAAGTGGCCCTAATAGTAACCCATATAAACCACAAGTATGACAATGTAATGTGAAAGCGGACACGCGACAGGTAAGGTTCGTTTTGGATTCTCACCGAGTTGCCAAGTTAAAGACTCGGGCAGAAGCAGACGCTTTGTCGGTTTCTGCATTAGTAAGGATGATTGTGCATCAATTTCTAGACGGTCGCTTGATGACTCGTGCAGAACATCAGAGGTTGCTGAACCTCGAACTCATGAAGTTAGAAAAGTCGAAAGACACTTCTGAGAAAGACGACGACTCAGGTTGGCTTTCCTTTGTTGACTAGGTGTGAGAATGAAGAAGATTATCGGTTTGCTAGATGTGAACAACGACGGGGAAATAAACGCCTTAGACATGAGTCACATGATTCTCAGGCACGAGTGGATGCTTGTCGCAGCCTTGTTCATAGCAGTTGGTGCTGTGGGGAAGGTAATCGGTTGGTGGTATATTGATTCAGATTTATTTTGGGCTGCGGCTGGAGTTGCTGCTATCTTCGAATACATTGATGACACTCGTAGAATCAGAAAGGCGTTGAAGCAAGAAGAAGAATGAGTTCTACTTGTTTAGTTGTTTAAGAATTAGTGGAGCCACACCCCCGAGGCTCCGAAGAGCCCCGAGGGGTGGTTTCGTGTTATCTGCTTAGTTTCCTATTCAGAATACGTTGGCTTTTACGCCAAACATTTGGTTGCTCATTGGG
>Ga0255759_10005982_pt1 | contig 10335 bp, 8 predicted proteins | sample 101ome_20_FD_179959 | JGI IMG/M metagenome (GOLD analysis project Ga0255759, IMG submission 179959) | Coastal salt marsh microbial communities from the Groves Creek Marsh, Skidaway Island, Georgia - 101404AT metaG (version 2) | ecosystem: Environmental > Aquatic > Marine > Intertidal zone > Salt...
AATTTTATCTCCTCTAATAATTTTTAAAATAGTATTGCATTGTTTTTGAAAAGAGCCTTGACCCTTTAAACAAACTTCTGCAGCTCGCGTAGACATATCATCTCTTAATTCATCATCATTTAGCAAGGTCCTAGATGAATTAAGGAGCTCTTTTTCATCATGTATTTGAAAACATGCATCATGATGCTTGAATTCATTAACAATATCCAAGAAATTTTTTATAAATGGGCCAACAATAAATGGGCATTTTTCGGATGCTGGCTCAATAACATTATGCCCCCCATATTCCTTGAATAAACTACCTCCAACAAATGCTAGTGTTGCAGTTGAGTATAGATCCCTTAGTAAACCAGTAGCTTTTATTACATGAACACTATGTTTAATAAAATCTTTTGGTATTTCTTTGCTTAATGATGAGTCTAAATTAAAATTAGTAAGCAATCTTTGAATTGACTCTGCTCTTTCTGGATGTCTTGGAGCGATTATCAATTTTAAATCTTCACAATCCTCCAAAAGCTTTAAGTACAAATTTATTATAATTTCATCCTCTTTTTTATGAGTGCTAGCTGCTAAAAAAATTTTTTCTTCAAAGTTATGTCGAAGAGGACTATTATTAATTTCAACATCAAATTTGACTGAACCAAAGCTGCTAATTCTTTTTTTGTTAATTCCTAAAAGATTAAATCTTTCTTTGTGAGCCTCACTTTGAACAAAAGCATGAGTAATTTTTGTGAATACTTCTTTTGACAAAAGATTCAATTTTTTATAACTATTAAAAGATGACTCTGACATTCTTCCGTTTGAGAGAATAACTGGGATTTTATTATTAAATGCCTGAGAGATCATATTGGGCCATATTTCTGTTTCAAACAAAATTAGTGACTTTGGTTTATAAGTTTTGAAAAAATTTAAAACAAACCATTTGAAATCCAAAGGAGCATATACAACTTCAATATCTATACCAAAAATTTTCTTTGCTTCTCTAAGTCCTGTTGGGGTAGTTACAGTTAACACAACATTTTCATGTTCAGCTATTGTTTTGACTATCTTTTGAGATGAAATAACCTCGCCCAAACTTACAGCGTGAAACCAAACAATATCTTTTAATTGAGTTGTATTCTTATAAATTCCAAATCTGTTTAAAAAATGCTTTTTATAATCAGAGTCTTTTAAACTCTTGAATAATATTCTTATAACCATAAATGGCAAAGATAAAAATATTACAAAGTTATACAAAAATAGAATCATTATTCATTAGTTTAGAATATTAGTGTAATAATACAGCCTTATAATATATGAATAGAGCTTTATTAACACTTCTTGTGAGTTTATGGAAACTTATATTGTTTCTTCCAAGACCTTTACATAAGGTCTTTATATTAATTTTAGGTAATCTGCTTTATATCATCCCTCTTAAAAGAAATAAGATAAGTAGAAAAAATATTGATCTTTGTTTTCCGGATATGCCAAAAAGGAAAAGAAAAAGTCTCCATAAAGCTAATGTGATTGCTTCTGCTCAAATAATTTTTGATTCAGGTATTGCTTGGTTCTGGTCTGATGAAAAAATTAAAAAAAATATTAACTATGAAGTAAAAGGCATCGAATCTCTTGTTAATGAACAAAATAATAATAATGGTGTCCTTTTGTTCTTTAAACATTCGCTTCATCTTGAACTTGATGCAAGGTTGCTAGGCATGAATAGTGAGGTTTATGGTGTAGAGAGAGTTCATAATTCAGACTTGTTTGATGCCGTCCAAAAAAAAGGAAGATTAAAAAGTGTAAAAGATACTTGTGATAAAAATAATCCTATTAAATTTATCAGATGGCTTAAAAAAGGAAAAACCGTTCTTTATGCGACAGATCAAGATTATGGATTAAATCAGTCAGATGTTATTAATTTTTTTGGTCAGCCAGCCGCAACAATATCAGCTCCTTCTAAAATCATTAATACAACTGATTGTAAAACATATTTTATGGACACTTATATAGATTCAGGTAAATATATTCTTGATATAGAAGAGTTAAATCTAAATCACCTGAATGGATCAAATTTCTCTCAAAGCTTAAATGACTTTATGGAGAAAAAAATTAGAAACAATCCTCATGAGTATTTATGGCAACACCGACGATTCAAATCAACGCTTGGTAAAGAAGATTTTTATGCATGAAAATTTGACTGATTTCAATTCTATAAAAGGTTTTTTAGATCACGAAGAAGGCATCCTTTTATATAAAATGGCTAGAAAATATTGTACTAGAACTTTTGCAGTTGAAATTGGTTCTTATTGCGGAAAATCAGCATGCTATATCGGTATGGGATGCAAAGAAAATAGAACTCATCTTGTAACAATTGACCATCACAGAGGGTCTGAAGAACAACAGTATGGAGAAGAATATTTTGATCCAGAAGAATATGATTATGAAAAAGAAAGAGTAGATACTTTACCAAGCTTATTAAAAAATATATCTAGGTTTCAGCTAGATGAATATATTAAGGTAATGGTTGAAACCTCTAAATCTGCATCAGAAAAAATTAAAAATGAAATAGATTTTTTGTTCATTGATGGTAGCCATACTTTTGAATCAGCAAGAGCCGATTACGAATCATGGAAGGAAAAAATCAGGGTTGGCGGTATTCTTTCAATTCATGATATCTATGACTCAGAATTTGAAGGTGGACAAGCTCCAAGAGAAATATATGAAAAAGCTCTAGAAGAAAACTTTAAACTTGTAAAGAGAGTTAAAAGCTTAGTTGTTCTTGAAAAAATTTCTTAATTCTAGAAAGACATTAACAGAGGATTCATTGCAAGCTAAATCATAGAAAGATAAGGCGTGAGCTGCAATAATTACAGCAGCGTTGGTCCAAGTTGAATTCTCCTCTGGCCAGAAGATTTCCATTTTATATTGATATCCTGTTGGAAAAATTCCATCTTTATTTTGAAATTGTTGAATATCATGGAATATTTGTTTTGCAATGTTTTCATTATCATGAATTAATGCTGATATTACACATTCAGAACTCTCTGCAATTGTTACCCATGGCTCTTCAGCAACACACTTAACTCCAAGTTCTTTTACGTAATAGTTATCCAATAAGTCTAAGAATTCTTTCTTATTATTTTTTATGCCAGCTAAAAAAGGGTAATAAAAATCCATCGAGAATCTAGATCTATCAACACCATCTCTATTGAATTTTTCGTGCCATATGTCGATGTTAAATTCAGGAAAACTTTTATCTTTTGCAACCATAGATAAGAGGATAGACATAGATGCCGTAATTAATGAATTATCAGAATATCCATTGCTATCTTTTGCCCAATAAAAATAACCGTCTTCATCTTTAAAATCATTGAGGGCTTCAAAAACTTTTTCAAGCTTTAGTAGTTGTTCGTTAGTAAGAATTTTTTTGTAATCTTGTTCTTGATCAATCAAGCTCGCTTGAATAAGCGGCATGATGATGTATGGAGCATGATGACTTTCATAGTGAAGTTTTGATGGTTTTTCATTTTGAAATTCAGCATAAATTAATCCATCTTCACTAAGATTAGCAAAAAACCAATTTACTCCTTTCCAAAAATGCTCCCATTCTTCATATATTGCTAGTGCTATTAAACATTCACAATGATCCCAAGGGTCACATTTACCCTTTTCATCCCAAAAAATTGCACCACTTGATGATTGATTTGAAATAATCCAATTTTTAGATGGCTCAAATTTTTGTTTATAATCTAGCCAATTCATTTTTTTGTAAAATAAAAAGAAATGCTTTTACCTAAAATTGGATTCAGCAATCTATCAATAAAATCTATCCATCTTGGTTTATTAAGAATATGTAATTCAAGAAATTTTTTATACCAATTTACTAAAAAATTTGAATCTTGGCTTTTCCAGAACAAACATCTCAACCACCAGTATGGAGAATGAATAGAATGAAATCTTTCAGATGCATCAAAAATAAAGCCCTTTTCTGTAATATCTTTAATTAGTGATTTTTTTTTGAAGATTCTTAAATGTCCTCCAGGCTGATTCTGATATTCTTTAGACAACATCCAACAAATTTTTTCTGGGAATTCTGCTGGAACACTAGCAAGAAATTTTCCTCCAGGCTTTAAAACTCGAAAAATTTCATCTATGGCATTTCTATATTCGTGAAGATGTTCTAATACTTCAGAGCATATTATTAAATCAAACGTATTATTTTTAAAAGGCAACATATAAGCAGAACCGCTCAAAAAAGATGTTTGGTTATTAGAGATTGATTCAAAATATTCTAATCCTTCTAATGATTTATCCAAAGATTCCAAATGAGGATCAAGGCCTACACATTGAATATTTGGGAATGTCTCCATGACTGCAAATACATGCCTACCCTCACCACAGCCTAAATCAAGCATTATTCCATGATCAGGTAATTGTATTTTTGATAAATCAAAGGTTAGCATTTACGAAAATCATTGATGGTTTTACTAATTATATTCTCATATTCTTCTGTAATTTTTAACCAATTAAATTTATCAATTATATGCTGCCTTCCTCTTACAGCAATATTTTTATAATGCGGATAGTCATGCAAAATATCTCTTATTGCGTTAGATAGTTCATTTGTATTCTTTGCTGAAATTAACTTTGCATAATCATCAACTAATTCTGGGATTGAAGATACATTGGTAGCAATTAAGGGAACTTCACAACTCATTGCTTCTATAACAGGATATCCAAAGCCCTCATATAGCGAGCTCACAATTGCTATTGAGCTGGATGCATACTCTTTGGCTATTTCTTCTTTTGATAAACCAGTTTTAAAAAATACTATATCTTTAATACCTAATTCATCAATTAATCTAGATGTATGTCCACCCTTTTTCATCTTTCCAATGACTAACAATGAAATTTCTGGAAAATCATTAACCAAGCTTGCAAGTGATTTTAATGTGTAGTCTAAACCTTTAAGAGCTACATCAGCACTTGCAGTTGTTATGAGCTTTGTCGGATTCCTTTTGATTCCTTTGTAGGGAATAAAAATATCAATATCTAGACCGTTATTAATAACTTTAATATTTTCTTTGTTCACATTAAAGTCAATTGCAATATCTTCAAGAGAATTAATTGAAGGTGTAACTATTGTCTTTAATTTAGGTGCAACCCTTTTTTGCATTTTCAAGAATGAATACCATCTATGTCTAGATAATCTGTACATAAAACCATTATTAGACTGCAGCTCAAATTTATAATCTTTTGTTATTGGATGATGAATGATTTCAATTAAAGGAAATTTTTTTTGAATTTTCAGCATTCCATAACTTATAGATTGATTATCAATAACAATATCATAGTCATGATTTTTATCTAAAAATTCCTTAGCTCTAATTCCAAAGGTTCTCATTTCTGGGAATCCTCCAAAAAAAGTTGAAAAGAATTCATAGAAATCTATAGCACTTTTATTTTTTTTTTTGATAAAAATCTTTAGCCTATCTTTAAAAGAAAAGGTTTGAAACAAGTCTAACCCTGGCAACTTTATTAAATTAACTTTTTCATATAAGTTTGGATATGGCGGACCCGATATCACATCAACTTGATGTCCCATAAATGAAAGTGCTTTAGATATATCATGGACATATATTCCTTGACCTCCGCCAAAAGGTGCACTTCTATAACTTAGTATTGCTATGTTAAGTTTATGCAAAATAATTAATCAGAAACTACGGTTAGCCAATTTTTATAAAAAGTATTTCTACCACTTACAATATCTCCATAGGTAGTTTGGAGCTTTTCTGTGATTGGGCCAATTGATCCTGTTCCAATTAAAATTTCATCAACTTTAGAGATAGGAGTAATTTCAACAGCAGTTCCAGTAAAAAATACTTCATCACTGCTTACTAATTCTTCATAAGTTATATCTTTTTCAGTAACTTCAAAACCGAAATCTTCTGCAATTTTTATTACAGACTGTCTAGTAATTCCATTTAAACAATGATCTATTTTAGGGGTACTAATCTTATCAGCTTTAACGATAAAAATATTTTCTCCACTACCCTCAGAAATATAACCATTTTTATCTAATAGCAAAGCTTCATCAGCACCTTTAGCAAGTGCCTCATGGAGTGCCATAGTTGAGTTTATATAAGTTCCTATAATCTTATATCCTGAATGAAGAGGATTGCTGTATTGTTCATATGAAGATTTGATAATAGATATTCCATTTTTTTTAGCCTCAGGACTCATATATGAAGGCCACTCCCATGCCGCTACTGCAACATTAACAGATAATTCAGTTGCTCTAATACCCAAAGACTCACTTCCTAAAAAAACAATTGGTCTTAGGTAGCCTTCATCAAGCTGATTCTTTCTAAAAATATCTTTCTGCACTTCATTAAGTTCTTCAGTTGAATAAGGTATTTTTATACCAATCTTGTCAGCAGCTGAAAAAAGTCTTTCAGTGTGTTCATTTAGCCTAAAAATTGCTGGTCCATTATCTGTTTTGTAAGCTCTTACACCTTCAAAAACCCCAGTACCATAATGGACTGTATGAGAAAGAATATGCACAGAACTTTCGTCCCATTTTTCATAAGAACCATTTTTCCATATAAATTTTAAATCTGTATTTACAAACATATTTACAAGATATAATTACGACTCGCTATTATGACAAACTAAACAACATAACTAAAGGAAAGAATCATGATCTCAGAGTCTATATTTCGTGAAAATGATATTAGAGGAACTTATCCAGAAGAATTAAATGAATCAGTTATAAAAGAAATTGCAAAAGGGATTGCAAAAAAATGCTTTCAAGAAAATATTTCCTCTCTTGTTGTTGCTAGGGATGGAAGATTATCAGGGGAATCTTTGTTAACAACTTTTTGTAATGTCATTGCTCAATATGGGATAGATGTTAACAACATTGGTCTAGCCACTAGTCCAATGCTTTATTTCGCTGCAAAAAAAGAAAATTCAAAAAGTGGAATCATGATAACAGGTAGCCATAATCCTAAAAACTACAATGGAATTAAGATGGTGATTAATGATAATTCAGTTTCTGGAAGAGAAATTCTAAGCCTTATCAAAAATGAAGAAGCTTTAAATGATTCATCTGCAGGGCAGATTATTTATAGTGATGTTAAAGAAATATATATTTCTGAAATCCTTAAAAATATCGATACTGATATAAGTGATCTCAAAGTGGTAATTGATAGCGGCAATGGTGCAGCTGGTTTTATTGCCCCTGAACTATTTAAAAGAATGGGTTGTAACGTGATTGAGCTTTACAGTGAAGTGGATGGAAATTTCCCTAATCATCATCCAGACCCTGGCAAATTAGAGAATCTAGAAGATATTATCACTGAAGTTAAAGATAAAAACGCTGATATTGGTTTTGCATTTGATGGAGATGGCGACAGAGTTGGTCTTATTACAAATTTAGGTGACATGATATTTCCTGATAAGCAAATGATGTTATTTTCAGAAGATATTTTAAATTGTAAGAAAGGATCTATTGTTTTTGATGTTAAATGTTCTAATCATTTAAGTAACTTAATTTTAAAAAATGGCGGAACTCCAATAATGGCACCTACCGGTCATTTTCATATTAAAAAAGCAATTAAAAAAAATAATGCTTTGTTAGGTGGTGAAATGAGTGGTCATATCTTCTTTAACGATAAATGGTATGGATTTGATGATGGTCCATATGCTGCTGTCAGGGCTGCAGAAATTCTTGCAAAATCAAATAGATCAATCTCAGAGATTTTTAGAGAATTTCCAGAATCTTTCTCAACACCTGAGCTAAATATAACGGTTACTGATGAAAATAAATTCGAAATTATTGATAGATTTATGGCTAATTCAAATATTGATGGAGATAAAATCTTAATTGATGGATTAAGAGTAAATTTTAATGATGGATGGGGTCTTTTAAGAGCATCTAATACCACTCCAAAGCTTGTACTAAGATTTGAAGGTGACACAGAAGAATCAATGAATAGAATACAAAATGAATTTATTTCAGAACTATCTCGCATTTGTCCTGAGATTGATATAAATTTAGATTAACTAATGAAGAATGATAGAAAAAATATTATTTTACAATCTTTAGCGAGTCTTCTTGAAGAAAGAAAACTGTCTAAAGTTACTACTGCTCTTCTAGCTGAAAAATCTGAAATTACTGAAGCCGCACTTTATAGGCATTTCCCGAGTAAAAGAGCTATCTATGCCGAGCTTTTTTCCTTTTGTGATAATGCTATCTTTAATAAATGTGCTGAATTAAAAAAATCAGATTTAAGTTCAAGAGATAAAGTTAAAAACACTTTTCTTTTTTTTATGATTTTTATCGAAAAAAACAAAGGTTTTGCAAGGCTCGTTTCAAGAGAAGCTTTGTCAACAGATGAACAAAATGTCTCAGATGCAGTTAATCAATTCTTTGAAAGATTAGAGCTATCTATAAAACAAATGTTAGCTGAAGACACGAATAATTTAATTGCGCAGCCAGGTATATCAGCACAACTTATAGTTACCTGTCTTGAAGGTAATGTTGGAAGATATATTAGATCTAAGTTTAAAGACTCACCAAGCAGCTATATTGAAAATGTTTGGGAACTCCTTTCTTTGAATATATTTAAAAAATAATTAGTCTTCCAAACTCTCATCCAAAATTAATTCAAAATAAGTTTGTGAATCTAAAGAATTATCAATTACTCCTGTTTTTTTATTTACCTTCACAAAAGATATGCCCTCAGGAATATTTTTCTCTTTAACTTCAAGGTTTTTTAAAGCGTCATGCATATAATTTATCCATATAGGTAAAGCTATTGTAGATCCATATTCATTTTCACCAAGCGAAGTAAAGTCATCCGTTCCAACCCATACGGTAGTAACTAAATCTTCATGAAAGCCAGAAAACCAAGTGCTAACTGCGTCATTTGTTGTTCCCGTTTTTCCGCCAATATCTTTTCTGTTCAAAACAGAAGCTTTTCTTCCAGCTGCACCTCTAGTCATAAATTCTTGAAGAGTGTCTTTAACAAGAAATGCTATTCTTTCATCTATAACATTGTCTTCTTTAAATTCAGGCTCAATTAGAAAGTAAGGTTTTTTTATATTCATTTCCATAGTATTAAGCCATGGGAAAGCTGTTACTTCTTTTGTACCAATAAGATTTAAATAGTCATTATGAGAATAAATAATATTTCCATTTCTATCCTCAATTTTTGAAATATAGTATGGATCAACTAAATACCCTCCATTTGCTATAACGCCAAAAGCTCGCACCATTTCTGCCGGTGAAAAATTTCCAGACCCAAGAGCTAAAGATAAATCTTTTGGAAGTCTTGATTTCTCATAACCGAATTTTTGGATATAGTTTCGAGTGTTATTTATTCCAACTTCTCTCATAAGTTTTATTGAGACAATATTGATAGATCTTATTAGTGCATCTCTTAATGATGTTGGGCCATAAAATTTGCCAGTATAGTTTTCTGGCCTCCAAACACTTTCTAAATTCTTATCTTCAAAAGCTATTGGCGCATCATTTATTAAGGAAAAAAGGTTATATTCATTTGCTAGGGCTGCCGCATAAATGAATGGTTTAAAACTAGATCCAGATTGTGGGTATGAAAGAGTCACTCTGTCAAAATTACTTTTACTAAAATTAGATCCTCCTACATACGCTTTTACAGAGCCGCTTGAAGGATGAATGGAAATCAATGAAGTTTCAGCTTGCGGAATTTGATCTAAAAAAAGAAATTCATCTTCTTTTCTCAAATAAATAAAATCACCGAACTTAAGAAAATCACTAAAAGATTTTGGTTTTTTTCCTCTCTGATTAATTGAAATTCTTTCACTTGCCCACTCATATTCTTCAGACCAGACAATTGAAAAAATTTCTAGATTTTCATCAATAAAGTGTAATTTTTCATCTTTAAAGCTAATAACAAGACCTTTTTTATGAGTTTTATAATATGGAAAATCTTCAAAAATAATACTGATTTGATTTGTTAGGCTGGCGCTATCGTCATAGAAAACATTTGAAGATACATCTTCTTGTAAAAAATTAATATCTAAATCTGAAAAAGATAAAATTTGCTGATCATTAAAGAGGTATGCGTAGTTATTGGTCTTATTCCATCCATGCCTCTTGTCATAGTCTAACAACTCTTCAAATGAGTACTGATTGGCGCTAGTCTGAAGATTTGAATTTAGGGTTGTATAAACAGACCAACCATTTTTATATGCAGCCAATCCATATCTAGCAATAATATCCTGTCGTGCCTTTTCAGCTAAATATCTTCCATCAACTTCATAGAGATCAATATTTTTTACTACCGCAAGTGGAGTGTTAATAGTATT
>Ga0255759_10005986_pt1 | contig 10331 bp, 10 predicted proteins | sample 101ome_20_FD_179959 | JGI IMG/M metagenome (GOLD analysis project Ga0255759, IMG submission 179959) | Coastal salt marsh microbial communities from the Groves Creek Marsh, Skidaway Island, Georgia - 101404AT metaG (version 2) | ecosystem: Environmental > Aquatic > Marine > Intertidal zone >...
ATTTTTTGAAGAAATTCCAGAACCTAACACAAGCTTCAAATTTCATGGAACAGCTTTTGAAATTATTAATAGCCAGGACAAAACAGTTAAAACGGTAAAAATATTTAAGTAATTATGGTAAATAGCAATCATTCTGAGCAATTAAAAACCAAGCCTTCAAAAATAAAACCAAAACTTCCAAGCCTTTATAAGGTCATAATACTTAATGATGACTACACTCCAATGGAATTTGTAGTTTTTGTTATACAAAAAGTTTTTCAAAAGACGCATGATGATGCAACTAGACTGATGCTCAAAATTCATACTGAAGGCATTGGAGTGTGCGGGATGTTTCCGCTAGAGATTGCTGAAATGAAAATGAACCAAGTTATAAATCTTGCTAAAGAGGATCAACACCCCTTGCAATGTATTATAGAAAAGATATAGTTAAATTATGATTGCACAAGAATTAGAAGTTAGTTTACATATGGCCTTCATGGACGCAAGACAAAAGCGTCATGAGCTTATAACAGTTGAGCATCTATTGCTTGCTATGCTTGATAACCCGTCTGCCTCTGAAGTTTTGAGGGCATGTGGTGCAAGCTTAGATAAATTACGCACTGATATTTCTGATCATATTGAGGAGCACACTCCAATCGTTAGTGGTGAAGATGAGGTTGATACCCAACCAACCCTAGGTTTTCAGAGAGTGATTCAAAGAGCCATGCTCCATGTTCAATCTTCCGGAAAAAAAGAAGTTACAGGTGCAAACGTTCTAGTTGCGATCTTTGGAGAAAAAGACTCACATGCGGTGTATTTTCTTCATCAAGAGGGTGTGGCAAGGCTTGATGTTGTTAATTTCATTGCTCATGGAATTTCAAAAATCACTGAAAATGATAGCAAAGAAAATCCAGTTGAAGAAAATGAGGCTGATTCAAAAACAAATAAAAATCTTGAAACTTATACCATCAATTTGAATAAATTGGTTTCAGAAGGAAAAATTGATCCTTTAATTGGTCGTGATTTAGAAGTTGAAAGGGTAGTTCAAATTCTTTGTCGTCGAAGAAAGAATAATCCATTACTGGTGGGAGAAGCTGGGGTCGGAAAAACTGCTATCGCAGAGGGATTAGCAAAAAAAATTGTGGACAATGAAATACCAGATGTACTTAAAAATACCATCATTTATTCTTTAGATTTAGGTTCATTGATTGCTGGTACGAAATATAGAGGCGATTTCGAACAACGATTAAAGAATGTACTTAAGCAATTAAGTGAAAAAAAAGACGCTATCCTTTTTATCGATGAAATTCATACGATTATAGGTGCTGGATCTGCCAGTGGCGGAACTCTTGACGCATCAAATCTTCTCAAGCCTGCTTTAGCAAATGGCTCAATGAAATGTATTGGGGCAACCACTTATCAAGAATTCAGAACAATCTTTGAAAAAGATCATGCGTTAACCCGTAGATTCCAAAAAATTGATGTTGAAGAGCCAAGTATTCAAACAACAATATCAATTCTTAAAGGACTTAAAACTCATTTCGAGAAACATCACAATGTTAAATTTTCATCCAATGCATTAATAAGTGCAGTTGAATTATCAGCCAAATTTATCAATGATAAAAAATTACCTGATAAAGCGATTGACGTGATAGATGAGGCAGGAGCTGCACAAAAAATATTACCAAAAAATAAACAAAAAAAATTAATTGGTACAAAAGAAATCGAAGAAGTAATCTCTAAAATAGCCAGGATTCCATCAAGTAATATCAACAAAGATGATAGAAATGCTCTTAAAACTCTTGAAAGGGATCTTAAAGCAATTGTCTTTGGTCAAGATAAAGCAATTGAAAGCCTCTCCTCCGCTGTGAAAATGGCAAGAAGCGGTCTAGGAACAGATAATAAACCCATTGGAAGCTTTTTATTTAGTGGTCCCACAGGTGTTGGGAAAACTGAAGTAGCTAGACAATTAGCTTACGTGCTTGGTATTGAATTAATAAGAATTGATATGAGCGAATATATGGAAAGACACTCAGTCTCTAAATTAATTGGTGCGCCGCCAGGATATGTGGGCTTTGATCAAGGCGGTATATTAACTGAAAGCATTAATAAAAATCCTCACGCAGTTCTTTTATTAGATGAAATTGAAAAAGCACATCCTGACGTATTCAATATATTGCTTCAAGTAATGGATAATGGAAGTCTAATGGATAGCAATGGAAGAAAGACGGACTTTAGAAATGTAACTATCATCATGACAACCAATGCAGGGGCTGAAACACTTTCAAAATCCACATTTGGATTTACTGATCATAGAGAAATTGGTGATGAGCAAATTGAAATTAAAAAAATATTTACGCCTGAGTTTAGAAATAGATTAGATGCTATTGTTTCTTTTGCCCCACTTGATAATCAAATTATTTTAAAAGTTGTAGATAAATTTTTAATTCAATTAGAAAATCAATTACATGAAAAAAAAGTGGATGCCACTTTTACTCCAAAATTAAAAGAATTTCTTGGTAAAAAAGGATTTGATCCTCAAATGGGTGCTAGACCGATGGCGCGACTCATCCAAGACACTATTAGAAAAGCATTAGCAGACGAGCTACTCTTTGGTAAATTAGTTAATGGTGGTGATATAGAAGTAGATATTGATGATAATGAAAAAATTGTCTTAAACTATAAAAGCATAGAAAAAGTTACAGTTTAATTAGGTTTTAACATTGCCCTCCTAAATAAATTAGAATCAATTAAGCCAGTCAGCCATTTCTCAATATTTTTCAACTGCAACCTTAAAAATCTTTGCCTATTTACATTAACCAGCTGTCTTACAAAAGGAAAAACAGCAATATCTGCATAGGTAAGATGATTATTCACTAGAAAATCAGTTCTGGATAATTTAGCTTCTATGTAATTAAGGAAATTAGTAGTTTCCTTAAATAGCTGATCTATATTTTTTTCTGGGTATCTAATTGAATATTTGTATGCATCCAAAGCTTTTTTAAAGTTTGTATCATTTTCCTTGATAATTTCCTGTGCCATATGATTTTCTTGTGTGCTTTGTGTATTAATTCCTAAATTGGGATTATGATTAAGAACCCATTCAACAATATCCATGCTCTCATCAATTATTTTCTCATCAACAATCAAAACTGGAACAGTTCCTTTGGGGCTAAAGTTAAGCATCTCTGGAGGCTTACTTTTAAGTGATATCTCTATAAGTTCAAAATCAATATTTGCATAAATTAATACCATTCTTGCTCTCATCGCATAGGGGCAGCGCCTATATGAGAACAAAAAGGGTAATGATCTATTTCTCTTGCTGAATGCCTCGATGTATTTCATCTATCAAACCAAGGCCTTTATAAATTAGACCTGTATATATTTGAATTAAATCAGCCCCATTGTCAAATTTTTCTTTTGCATCTTCATAGCTTGATATACCGCCTACACCAATAATTTTTACCTTACCTTGGAGTTTCTTAGAAATGTATTTAAGTACCGAGGTAGATTTATTTTTTAAAGGCTTCCCAGATAAACCACCTGGTTCTTGAAAATACTTTGATGACAGGATATCTTGCCTATCAATTGTTGTATTAGTTGCAATAATTCCATCAACATTATTTTCAATCAAAGTTTTACAAATGACATCAAGATTAATAGATTCGAGATCAGGTGAAATCTTAACTAAAAAAGGTGTATATTTTTGATGCAGTTTCTTTAATTTGCTTTGCTCAGCCTTGAGATGTTTAATAAGTAAATTTAAATGGTCCTCTGACTGCAAATCTCTTAAATTTTTTGTATTTGGAGATGAAATGTTAACGCTAATATAGTCTGCAATTTTGTATGCTTTTCTAAAACATATTAAATAATCATCCACTGCATGATTAATTTGGGTATCAAAATTTTTTCCAATATTGATGCCCAAAATTGCAGAATAATTTGATTCTTTTACATTTTCTAAAACTTTATCAATACCTTCATTATTAAACCCAAATCTATTTATTAAAGCATCTTGTTCCACAACTCTAAATAGTCTTGGTTTTGAATTACCCTTTTGTGGTCTTGGTGTAACTGTTCCTATTTCAATAAAACCAAAACCAAACTTGTCTAAAATTTCAATGTATTCACCATTTTTATCTAATCCTGCTGCTACGCCGATACTATTATTGAAATTCAAACCGAATACTTGCTTACTATTTTTTTTAGGGCTCTTAAAAAAATTCAATAGGCCAATAGAGTTAAATAACTTAAGTATGCCAAAGACAATATGATGAGAAATTTCAGGATCAAAAAAGAATAATATTCTTCGAATAAAATTATACATAATTAAATTTTAGCCTAACAATATAATATTATAAGCAATAAAAGAATATTTAAAATTAGATACTTACCCAAGGCATACCAAAATCAGGATCAATAATATATATTTCATCCTCAAAAACTTTTTTCCATAAATCTTTTACTAACTCAGGTGAATTATTTTCTTTGCTAAGATGTGCGGCACCAAGCCATTTTAATTGGTCAAAATTTATTTTTTTTAGAATTTCTAATGCCTCTTTGTTACTCAAATGACCATAATTACTTCGAATTCTATCCTTTAAATTTTTTGGATACTTTGATTTATATAATAAATTCTCATCATGATTACTCTCTAGAATTAAAGCATTTATCTTTTGAATAGAATTAATTAACTCTTTATTTCCAAAACCTAGATCGGTAATTATTGCTAGAGCTGTATTTTCTGATTCAAACTTAAATTGAACAGGTTCTCTTGCGTCATGAGGAACAGGAATTATGTAAATCATAAAATCATTTAACTTTAGAGTATCTAGAGGAGAAATAATATTTATAGTTAGGTTGTATGACTTTTTAATTCTTTTTTGGCACATTTTTAATGTGCCATAAGTTAAATAGATAGGTTTATTATGTTTCTCGGCAAAAGCAAAAGCTCCCTTACTATGATCATCATGCTCATGAGTTAAAAGAATTGCCGTAATTTCTGATGGTTTTATTTCTCTTTGGAACATTCTGCTTTCCAGTTCGGTTACCGAAAAGCCACAATCAACAAGAATGTTAGTATTGTTTTTTGAAACTAAATAACTATTTCCTGTGCTACCACTTCCAAACGAGCAAAATCTCATTATTTAAGATATTCATTTATGATTGAAAGCACTCTATTACCGTCAGCTGAATTGTTAATTTTTCCGCTAGGAAAGTCCAAGTAAACTTTAGTCGTTGAGTCATCAATTGGTTTAATACGAATACGATATCGTTTTTCATTATCTGGAAGAGAATTTTTTTCATCTTCAGATCCCCAGCTAGGCCACAATCCAGATATCCACGTTTCTTCCTCACCAGATTTCTTCCATTCACCATTTTCTTCTCTTTCCTCTACAATATCATCTTCGCTAATTGGCTTAATTTCTGGAGCCTCTATTCCTGTGAAAGTTTCATCATCAGAATTAATTATTTCGTCTGGCACTCTATTAATCTCATTTGCTTGTTTTTCCTCATCAGTTTCTTTTTTTTCATCATGGTCCCAAAAAATTAAGCTATCAATTAGGCCTTCCTCTTCATTGCTCTGAGTTGGCAAGTCCACTTGATTAAATCTAACGTAATAAATACCCTCACTCCTATTTTTATCCTCAGTAACAAATCCAATAATATCAAGAGCAAGGCCAAGCCTTCTCCATGATCTGTCAAATGGATCATTCATCTTTATTAATTTTAAACCTTTATCTTCAATTATCTCCGACTTCACAACTAAATTAGGATTTTCAACCTTTTTTTCGGCATCATATTTACTAGCCCCTAATTTAATCATAAGCCTGGTAAGTAATTCAGAATCAATCTCATAATCATCAATTTCTCTTTGCTCTGATATCTCAACCTTTTTGTTATTTGAATCATCATCTGATTTATATTCTTGAATTTTATATATGGTACTAACATTGTAATCAGCATTTCTTTCTTTAAGAATTCTTGAGTGTTGATCTGCAGCTGCAGCAGCTGACCTTTGAGAAATATAAATCTCTGTAGTATTGTTTTCGCCAAACTCAACTCGAGTTCTAAATTTTCTTTTATCAGCAAATCCCGAAAGTGAATCTAACCACTTGTCAAAATTTGATATCATACCTTCAGAATTTCTTTCAAGTTTGATGTCCTCTGTATCCATCCACTCCGTCTCAATTATTCCGGTCCTTTTATTAGCAATTAAGACTCTAAAACCTAGTTCTTCCCAAAAATCCTTAATGTGAGGCCATAAAATATCGGGTTCTTTCTCTACTATTAACCAACGAAGATTACCAGATTTAATAATTTTCATACCATCTGGATTTTCAATGACTTTCTTTTTATTTGGATTTTCAAAATCAGCTGTAAGTCTATTCTCTCTATCAAGAAATTCTTTATAGGATTTTGCTTCACCTGGAACTGAATAATTCTCGCCTGAATCTATCTCTGAAAGATCTGGGGGAACTTCCAATCTTTTAGATTTAGATGAGTTTACATAATCTGGAGCTGTAAGATCCTCAAAATAATCTTCAGCAGTAGAACATCCGTTTAATAGCAATACAAATGCAAATACATAAAAGATTTTATATAACATTTATAAGGCACTCGATCATTTTTTGGTGATACCTCTGATCCAATTCTACTAAAGGAAGTCTAATATTGGGTTTAATAATTTTAAGATATGATAAAGCCCACTTCACTGGAATTGGATTGGGCTCTACAAACATTAATTTATGCAGTTCTAGCAATTTTTTATTTAAAGATTTAGCTTGAGCAGTATCTCCAACAAACATTTTATGGCAAATATTATGCATCAAATTAGGAACAACATTTGCCGTGACAGAAATTACTCCGTGGCCTCCATTTTCTATAAAATCCAGAAAAGTATTATCATCACCACTAATAAGCAAAAAATCATCATCAACCTTTGTTTTTAGGTTTTTTATTCTACTTAAATCTCCTGTAGCATCCTTAATACCAACTATATTATTTAATAAGCTTAGTTTAACTACTGTCTCATTTAGTAAATCACAGCCAGTCCTGCAAGGAACATTATATAAAATTTGTGGTAATGAAACAGCATCATTTATAGCTTTAAAATGTTGATATAAACCCTCTTGATTTGGTCTATTATAATAGGGTGTAACCAACAAACATGCATCTGCACCTAGTTCCTTGGCTTTAGCAGATAGATAGATAGCCTCTTTGGTTGAATTAGCTCCAGTTCCAGCAATGACGGGAATACGTCCATTTATAAATTTAACCCCTTGCTCAATTAGCTTAACATGTTCCTCAAAATCTATTGTTGGTGCCTCGCCTGTTGTACCTACGATTACTACACCGTCTGAAGAATTTTTAACATGTATTTCTAATAAATTTAGATAGCTCTCAAAATCAATTGAGCCATCATCGTTCATTGGGGTTACTAGAGCAGTAATACTTCCTCTAAACATTTTAAATTCACAACTTATTTATAATTAATTGTTATATAAAAATAAATTAATATTCTTTTTATTTATATATAAATTTTGTTATATTATGCATCATTTTTGATTCATATTGAAGCTTAAGAGGCCTAAATAAATTATAATTTTAAATCATGGTCAATAATTATTTACTCATAATATTAAGCACAGTCTTAGTGAATAATATAGTTTTAACAAAAATTTTAGGGTTATGTCCTTTTATGGGGGTGTCTAAAAAACTAGAGACTTCCATAAGTATGTCTGCTGCAACTGCATTTGTATTAACTATTGGATCAATGACAAGCTGGGCAATCAACAATTATTTACTTGAGCCATATGATCTTATTTATCTTAGAACAATTACATTTATTGTAGTGATCGCTGCGGTTGTACAATTCACTGAAATGCTTATGGAGAAACATTTCCCTTTTTTATACAAAATGCTGGGTATTTTCTTACCCCTAATCACAACCAATTGTGCTGTATTAGGTATTCCGTTACTAAATGCCCAGTCAAGCCGCACATTAATTGAATCCGCCTTCTTTGGCTTTGGTGGAGCCCTAGGCTTCTCTTTAGTATTAATTCTTTTTGCATCAACCAGGGAAAGGCTAGAAGGAGCTGATATTCCAAAACCCTTTGAGGGCTCAGCAATTGCCATGACAACTGCAGCAATTATGAGTTTAGCCTTTATGGGATTTGTGGGGTTAGATCGATAATGATAATTACAATCGGCGTTATTATTTTTTTATCGCTCGTTATTGGCATTGCCTTGGGAATTTCAGCTATTAAATTTAAAGTAGATGGCGATCCAATTATTGAAAAAATTGATTCAATTCTTCCTCAAACTCAATGTGGTCAATGTGGCTACCCTGGTTGCAAACCCTATGCTACGGCAATTGCTAATGGTGAGGCTGATATTAATCAATGTCCTCCTGGTGGTGACGATGGAATTCATAAGTTGGCCGACTTGTTAGGTGTTGATTACAAGCCGCTTAATGAAGAACATGGGGTGCCTAAACCTAAATCAATCGCTATTATCGATGAAAAAACTTGTATTGGTTGTACCCTCTGTATTCAAGCTTGTCCAGTGGATGCCATTTTAGGGTCTGCTAAACATATGCACACCATTATTGAAAAAGAATGTACAGGTTGTGAGTTATGTCTTCCTCCTTGCCCAGTAGATTGTATTGAGATGGTTCCAATTAAAGAAACCACAGAAAACTGGAAATGGAAATATCCCGTTCATAAATTAAAAGTTGATGAAAGGGCTTCGCCTTGAAGCTTTTTGAAAATATTTTTAAGTTTAATGGTGGTATTCAGGCAGAAACTCATAAAGCGATTTCTACAGCTGAAACAATCAAAAAATTTGGTATTCCTAAAAAAATAATCTTACCACTAAGGCAACACATTGGCAGGCTTGCAAAAATAAATGTCAATATTGGTGATTATGTTTTAAAAGGTCAGCTAATAGCTAATGCAGATGGGAATGTCTCCGCTGCAATTCATGCACCAACTTCTGGATATATAGAATCTATCGAAAAATTACCTATTCCCCACCCATCCGGTTTGCCTGATTTTTGTGTTGTGATCAAAACAGACGGTAAAGATAGATGGGTTGATAAAAAACCCATTCAATGGAAAATAATAGGTTATCAAAAAACAGTTGAATTACTGATTTCATCAGGAATTGTTGGGCTTGGAGGAGCGACATTTCCAAGTCACCTTAAATTAACAAAAAAAGATCATGGCGCTAAATTAAAAACATTAATCGTCAATGCTGCAGAGTGCGAGCCTTATATAACTTGCGATGATATGTTGATGCGTGAAAGAGTCGATGAGCTCATCAAAGGTATAAATTTACTGCATGATTTTCTTGAATTTGAAGAAAGTATTATCTCAATTGAGGATAATAAAATTGAGGCTATAGAGAGGATAAAAAATGCGATTAAAAATGAAAAAAATATCAGTTTAAAAATAGTCCCCACCATCTATCCTAGCGGTGATGCAAAAAGGTTAATTTACCTGACCAAAGGAATTAAGATTCCTAAAAATACAAGGTCAAGTGAATTAGGCATTCAAATGTTTAATGTAGCAACCATTGTGGCGATCTATCGTTTCCTCGAATTTGGCGAGCCTTCGCTCTCTAGGATTATTACGATCACTGGCAATATCAAAAAACCAAGAAATTACGAAGTTCTATTTGGTACACCATTAGAGGAAATAATTATTGATGCTGGTGGTCAAAAAATAAACAATCAGACCTATATCATGGGTGGCCCCATGATGGGCTTCGCCCTCCCATCAATTCAAGTTCCAGTCACCAAAGCTATGAATTGCATTATCAGTGCTGAACCTAAAATGCTTAAAAATGATTCTCCAGTGCTCCCATGTATAAGGTGTGCACGATGTGCCGAGGCATGCCCTGTTGAGTTACAACCACAAGAACTTTATTGGTTTAGTAAGTCCAAACAGCTTGATAAAGTTGAAGAATATAACCTCTTTGATTGCATTGAGTGTGGATGTTGTTCCTATGTTTGCCCAAGCAATATTCCCTTGGTGCAATATTACCGTTTTGCAAAAAGTGAAATCATCGAAGAAAGACAGCATCAGGAAGAAGCTAATATCGCACGGGAAAGAAATGAGTTTAGGTTAGCTAGACTAGAGCGTGAGAAAATTGAGAGGGCTGAGAGAAATGCGCAAAGGCGAGCTCAAACTTCATCAGACGAAAAATCTAAATTGGTTGAAGAAAAAAGAAAAGCGATTCAAGAAGCTATGCAACGAGTCAATAAAGAAGGTTGAGAGAGTCTATGATTAGTAATCAATCCCCTTTTGTCCAAGATACAACATCCGTATCCAATATCATGTTTTTAG
>Ga0255759_10005988_pt1 | contig 10328 bp, 10 predicted proteins | sample 101ome_20_FD_179959 | JGI IMG/M metagenome (GOLD analysis project Ga0255759, IMG submission 179959) | Coastal salt marsh microbial communities from the Groves Creek Marsh, Skidaway Island, Georgia - 101404AT metaG (version 2) | ecosystem: Environmental > Aquatic > Marine > Intertidal zone >...
ATTTTACACTTGACCTAAAAATATCAGTTATTAATTCTTCATTGGTAGGACCATAAAGCATTTCTCTGCCTTGACGGTCTTTAATTCTTAACATTTCTTCACCATAATCATTATATCTGCCACTCTCTTTCCAAATATCTGCTGATTGAATAGTTGGCATTAGCATTTCTTGAGCCCCAATTTTGTTTTGTTCTTCCCTTACTACTGCTTCAATTTTTTTCATAACTTTAAAACCTAATGGTAGCCATGAATAAATTCCTGCTGCTGATTGTCTAATCATTCCAGTTCTTAACATTAACTGGTGTGATTTAATTTTTGCATCTGAAGGTAAATCTTTAGTTAAAGGTATAAAAAGTTTTGAAAGTAACATTATTGTAAAAAATTCCTTAAATTAAAATAATTTAAACTTACTAAATAATATATAGCTATAAATATCACAGTAGTTATTAAAGTCGTGATCAAAAATTTTTTACCAATTTTTGGGTTATTTGGTGCGCCTGGATCATTTCCTGTGAGATTTTCCTTAAATTTCAAATTTTCAGATTTAATTCCTATAGGTAAGATAGAGAAAAATACTATCCACCAAATACATGCGTATACAATTATACCTCCTGTAAGTCCCATTAGATTCTAAATATGTTTATTGTTGTGAAAGGTTTTTTACCTGTTTTATCTTTAACAATTTTTCTACAATTTTGTTTCAAACTTTCTATTAAATTATTTTCCTGTTTTTTGCTTTGGATAGAAAATGTTCGACAAACACTATCAACTTCGTCCTCTATGTCAAAAACAAATGTTTCTGACAATTCGTCAACAGGGATACCTTTGAAGGACACAATTGGTTTTTTTATTTTACCATTATTATTTACTAATAATGTAACTTCTAAATAACCGTTAGCGGCTAAATTTTTTCTTTCTTTTAAAGAATTGGAGTCTTCCCGTACACCAACTGAACCATCTAAGTACATTCTGCCAGAGGGTGCTTTATCAATTATTTTTGGAAAAGACTCAGGCGCAATTCTAATGATATCTCCATTTTCTACTTGTAAGGAATTTGGAATCTGCATTTGTTTTGCAAATTGAGCTTGCTCCTTCATATGGCGATGCTCACCATGAACAGGTATTACAGATTTAGGTTTTACCCAATTGTACATGTCTTTTAAATCTTCTCTATTTGGATGACCTGACACATGAACAAAAGCATTTTCTTCTGTAATAATATCAATTCCATTTTTAACAATTTCATTATGCATTGCATATAGCTTCTTTTCGTTTCCTGGAATAATTTTAGAGGAAAAAATTACTGTATCTCCTTTTTCTAAAAAAACATCAGGATGTGTGCCATTTATAATTCTTTTAGTTGCTCCCATTGGTTCTCCCTGACTACCTGTACATAAATATATTATCTTTTCTCTAGGTATTTTCTTTGCATCTCGTGGGTCTAATGGTTCAATAAGATTTTGCAAATATCCGCATTGCCTTGCAGCTTTGTAAATTCTATGCATGGATCTACCCACTAAAGATATTTGTCTGTTTGCTTGTTTTGCACAATAAAAAATTGTTTCCATTCTAGCAACGTTTGAAGCAAAAGTTGTTACAACAATTTTATTTTTCAACCCTGATATAATATTAGTTAAACTTTTTCTTACATCTGCCTCTGAACCTGCTCTTCCTTCATTAAAAACATTTGTTGAATCGCAAATCATCGCTAAAACATTTTGATTACTCAAACTCTTTAATTTTTTTTCATCGACTCTTTCTCCAATTAAAGGGTCTGGATCACACTTCCAGTCTCCAGTATGCAAAACAATACCTAAAGGAGTTTTAATGCTTAAGCCATTTGGTTCAAGAATAGAATGAGTTAAAGTAATGAATTCTATTTCGAAATTATCTAATTTTATTTTCCCGTTTAGTTGAACAATTTGTAAATAATTTGTTATATCTATTTTTTTTTCTCTAAACTTTTCCTTTACTAAAGCTGCGGTAAAAGGAGTTGCAAAAATTTTACATTTTAGCTCAGGCCAAATAATTGCAACGGAACCAATATGATCTTCATGGGCATGAGTTAGTATAATGCCTAATAATTCATTTTTTTTTTCAATAAGAAATCCAGGATCTGGATATATTAAATCAATTCCAGGTATTGCATCATCTGCAAAAGTGACTCCCATATCTACTGCAATCCATTTTTGATTGTCTTGTTTTCCATAGGCATAAAGATTTAAATTCATGCCTATCTCTCCTGCTCCTCCAAGAGGACAAAATAAAAGTTCTTCTTTGTTCATTTTACTAATTTTTTATGAATGAACATAATGCCTTTAATTGTAATATTTTTATCTATTACTGATTTTTTTTCTAAAAATTTATTAAACATATTTGCATAACCGCCTGTTAAAATAATTTTAAAATTTATATTTAGTTTGTGGCTAATTTTCATTATGATGTTGTTAATTAATCCTTGATACCCATATAAAAAACCTGCATTTAAAGCGTCTTTAGTGTTTTTTCCAAAAACTTTTGCGTCTTTCCTTAAACTAAAAATTGGTAGCGCTGCAGTATTTTTGCTTAAATTAATTATGGATAATTTAATACCAGGAGCAATTACGCCTCCTTCATATATACCCGCTTTTTTTACTATATCAAATGTAGTGGCAGTACCAAAATCAATTATAATCACATTAGATCTGCGTTGAGATACAGCGCCAATAGCATTAGCAATTCGATCAGACCCTAATTGATTGTAGTGATCTATATTAATTTTAATTAATTTATTGAGAGGTAATTTTTTTATTTCATTACAATAAATTTTTTTCTTTTTAAAAAAAATTTTAATTTTTTTGTATGCATTTGGAACTACACTAGAGAATAATATCTTATCTACATTTTTTTTTAAGAAAGGGTTAAAAAAAATAAAAATATTTTTCTCTTTAAATAACTTCTTTGTTTCAATGTTATATTCTTTAATAATTTTATAATTATTATTCACCAAGCATACTTTGGTTAAGGTGTTTCCAATATCTCCTAAAATATAGTTCATATTCTATTTAAATTTTTTAAAAATGAGTAATTTTCATTATCTAATTTAAAAATTAATTTTTCATATTTCGTTTTTAATTCTAAAATAATTTTTAAATTATTAATTTTTTTTTTAGAGTTTGTCGTTAAATTAGTAGATTTAAAATCATTATCACTGACTTTCGTATTTGTGTTAACTCCAATTCCTGTAACCAGGTATTCTTTTTCGTTATGATAAACTAATTCTTGTAAAATCCCACTAACTTTCTTACCGCCAATCAATAAATCGTTTGGTCTTTTAAGTTTAATAGGTTCATTTGTATACTTTTTTAATACATTTTTTAAAATGTAGGCATTAATTTTTAAAAAATTTTGTATTTTGATTTTCGATACTTTGACTTGAAAAAAAAAAGTTACAAAAATATTTCCTTTTTTTGATACCCATTTTTTCCCCATAGTTCCTTTTCCTTTAGTTTGTCGGTCTGAAAAAATTACTCCTGAGGTATATTTTCCACTTTTTATATATTTAATTGCTGTGTTGTTAGTGCTTTGTACACTTTTAAATTTAAATAACTTCAACGCCATTAATTTATTGATAGTACGTCAATAATATTATTCAGCAAAGAGGGATAGATAAAAAATGAAACTAAAATCAAGCAACTGATAAAAAGAGTAATCGAAATACTTAAATTTTTTATATTGTCAAATGGCAATTGTAATTCATCAAAGTAAATTACTTTTATGATTCTTAGATAATAAAAAGCCGACACCACAGTGCTCAATAAACCTACTATTGCTAGCGCATACATATTTTCTTTGATTACAGCCATAAAAACATAAAATTTAGCAAAAAATCCTGCTAATGGTGGAATTCCTGCCAACGAAAATAAAATTATTAATAAACAAATTGATAGAATGGGATTTTTTTTTGAAATACCTGAAAGATCGCTTATCTTTTCACAATATTTTCCGTCTTTTTTCATTAAAAAAATACATGCAAACATTGCTAAATTCATAATCACATATATCGCGATATAAAAAATAGTACTTTTATAACCTTCAATTACACCTGTGGAAATTCCTGCTAAAGCATAACCGATGTGACCTATCGAGCTATAAGCAATAAGCCTTTTAATGTTTTCTTGCCCTATCGCCGCAACCGCACCTAAAATCATTGATGCTAAAGAAATAAAAATTAATATTGGCTGCCAGTGATCTACTAAACCTTGAAAAGGTATTTGCATAAATCGTATAAAAATTGCAATACCAGCAATTTTTGGAACAACGGCAAAAAAACTTGTTACCGAACTTGGGGAGCCTTCGTAAACATCTGGTGTCCACATATGAAAAGGAACTGCTGAAACTTTAAATGCTAAACCAACTAAAATAAAGACCATTGCTACTACTTGGCCAATATTTTTACCATCGATGTTTTGATTGATCGTTTCAAAGTTTGTTGAACCTGCAAAACCATATAATAAAGAACAACCATAAAGTAATAAACCTGAAGCAAGTGCACTAAGCACAAAATATTTTAATCCTGCTTCGTTGGATTTTAAATTATCTCTATCTAGAGAAGCTAATATATATAAAGATAATGACTGTAGTTCTAAGCCTAGATAAAAAAGAATTAAATCATTTGAGCTTATCATTACAAACATTCCTAAAATTGAAAGTAAAAGAATAAGAGAATATTCAAAATAATTTATGTTATTTTCTTTTATATAATTTTGACTAATTGCTAATGTAAAAATGCTACTAATTAAAATTAATATCTTAAAAAAATTAGTTAAAGAGTTAGAGGTGTAAGCATTAGAAAATAAAGTTAGATTATCATTAAAATTATCTCCAATTATTAAGATTGAAGAAATTATAACAGCATAAATTATCTTGGTAACTATGCCATAACTATTTTTTATAAAAACACCAATCAATAAAGTCACAAATATTGATATTGATAAAAAAATTTCAGGTAGAAAAAAATTTAAATTTTCCATTTATTTTAAAGTACTTAAAATTAAATTATTTTGATAATTATTAATTAATTGTTCGACTGAGACATGTATAGTATCTAAAATTAAGTTAGGATAAAATCCAAAAATAATAGTTAAAACTGCAAGAACAAATAAAATACTAAATTCTGAATAGTTTAAATCTTTTAAATCTAATAATTCTTTTTTTTCAAGCTTGCCAAATATAACTCTTTTATAAAGCCATAACATATAGCCTGCACCAAGAATAATTCCAATACTTGCTAATATCGCAACTAAATAATTTTTTTGAAAAGCTCCCAGTAAAACTAAAATTTCACCAACAAAACCGCTGGTTCCTGGCAATCCTAAAGCACCCAGCATGAACACAGCAAATAACATTGAATATTTGGGTAAAATGTTTACTACACCACCATAGGAATTTATTAATCTTGAATGTACTCTGTCATAGAGCACGCCAACACATAAAAACAAAGCTGCAGAAATCACACCGTGACTAATCATTTGAAAAATACTCCCTTCAATACCTTGGGTAGTAAAAGTAAAAATTCCTAAAGTTACAAATCCCATATGCGCTACTGAAGAGTAAGCAATTAATTTTTTCATATCTTCCTGCATAAGAGCAACTAATGAAGTATAAATAACTGCAATAATACTAAGAGTATAAACGAAAGGTACAAAATAATCTGAAGCTACTGGAAACATTCCAACAGAAAACCTTAAAAATCCATATCCAGCCATTTTAAGCAAGATGGCAGCTAATATGACAGAACCAGCTGTTGGTGCTTCAACGTGAGCATCTGGTAACCAAGTGTGAACAGGCCACATAGGCATTTTAACTGCAAATGAGCTAAAGAAAGCTAGCCATAACAAATATTGAAATTCTTCAGGAATTTTAATTTGATAAATTTCATTAACATCTGTAGTCCCAGTTATCCAATAAATCGAAATAATTGCTACTAACATTAAAACTGATCCTAACAATGTATATAAAAAGAATTTAAAAGCTGCATAAACTCTTCTTGGCCCACCCCATATTCCAATGATTAAAAACATTGGAATTAAACCTGCTTCAAAAAATAAATAAAATACTACTAAATCAAGTGAACAAAAAACACCGATCATAAAAGACTCTAAAACTAATATAGCAATTAAGAATTCTTTCAGTCGTTGTTTAATACTATTAATGCATGAAATTATACAAATTGGAGTAATAAAAGCTGTTAAAACAATAAATAAAATTGAAATACCGTCAATTCCAAATTTAAATTTTATAAATCCATTTATCCAACTTGCTTGTTCTATAAATTGAAATTCTGAAGTAGATTTGTCAAAAGAATACCATAAAAAGATAGCTAAAAATAAATTTACGAAACTAGTAAATAAAGAAACATAAATACTGTTCTTGCTTTCAGTTTTATCAGAGCTAAAAATGAAAATAAAAAATGCTCCAATTATGGGTAAAAAAGTAATTAGGGATAAAATTGGAAAATTCATTTAAGCAACGATTAAATAAGTTAATAATATTGACAATCCAAGCAGCATGACAAAAGCGTAATCGTAAAGAAAACCACTTTGAAATTTAACTGCTTTATTTGAAAAAAACTTTATAATTTTAGAAAAACCATCTGGACCAAATCTATCAATCGTTCCTTGATCTCCTTTTTTCCATAAAACTAATCCAATAAATTTTACAGGTTTAACAATTATGAAGTCGTAGATTTCATCAAAGTACCATTTGTTAAGTAAAAAATTATAAAATGGTTCATTAGTTTTTTTTATACTTTCTATTAAAGTTGAATTTTTAACATACAAATAATAAGCAAGTGGAATTGCAAAAATTACCAGGATTGGTGTTATTACAAGAAGCCAAATGGGTAAATGTAAATGTTCTATTTCTTTTATAAAAAAAATAGAGGTTTTCCAGAATTCTTTATAATTATGACCAATAAAAGTTTCTTTAAAAAAGTAACCAGCAAAAATTGCTCCAATAGACAAAAGAACTAAAGGAACTAACATTACTAAAGGAGATTCATGTGTCTTTTCAATTGGTAGAGTTTTGTTGTTATAGCTTCCATGAAAAGTTTTAAAAAATAGTCTCCAAGAGTAGATAGCTGTTAAAAATGCAGTAAATATACCTATCGTCATTGCATATTGACCGATAGCTGTGTTCTTAAAAAATGCGAACTCAATTATTGCATCTTTAGAATAAAAGCCTGAAAGGAATGGAAAGCCTGTTAAAGCGAGTGTTCCAATAAGCATTAATAACCATGTATATGGTAATTTTTTCCATACTCCTCCCATCAGTCTAATGTCTTGTTCGTCTTTAAATGCATGGATAACAGAACCAGAACCTAAAAACAGCAATGCTTTGAAAAATGCATGAGTAAATAAATGAAAGATAGCTACATGATATGCGCCAACACCCGCAGCAAAAAACATATAACCTAATTGACTACAAGTTGAATAAGCAATTATTTTTTTGATATCATTTTGAACTAATGCCACAGAAGCTGCAAAGAGCGCTGTAATCATACCGATGATCGCAACAAAGTTTAGAGCTATTTGTGAATATTCAAACAAAGGTGAGCATCTAACAACTAAAAAAACTCCAGCTGTTACCATCGTTGCAGCATGAATTAACGCTGAAACTGGCGTAGGGCCTTCCATTGCGTCAGGCAACCAAGTATGAAATAAAAACTGTGCTGATTTACCCATGGCTCCAATAAAAAGGGTTAAGCAAATTAAAGTTATTAAATTTACATTAAAGCCTAAAAAATTTATTTCTTTGACTGTTAGCTCTGAAGCTTTAACAAACACCTCATTATAATTGACTGTTCCAAAAAAATAAAAAATTAAAAAAATTCCAATTGCAAAACCAAAATCACCTACTCTGTTTACCAGAAATGCTTTTATGGCTGCATTGTTGGCTGACTCTTTTTTATACCAAAATCCAATTAGCAAATAAGAACATAGGCCAACTCCTTCCCAACCAAAAAATAATTGTAAAAAATTATCGGAAACTACCAGCATTAACATTGAAAATGTAAATAAAGATAAATAGGACATAAATCTTGGACGATGAGGGTCGTGACTCATATAACCTATAGAATAAATATGTACTAAAGACGAAACTGAAGTTACGACTACTAGCATTACAGAACTTAAAGGATCAATATTTACGGACCAATTGACTTTAAAAGAACCAGACTTTATCCACTCAAATATTATATAATTACTATATTCATCAAAAATAATACCTCTATAGAAAACAATAGCTGAAAGAATTGCTGAGGCAATTACCAATAATGTAGGAATTATTTCTGAGAACCTGTCGCCTAAGGGTTTACTATAATAACCCAATATAGATCCTAGTAATGGTAGTAAAATAATTAAATATGCCATTTACCCTTTCATCTCATTTATGTCTTGAACATTAATAGAACCTTTGCTTCTGTAATATGAAACAATGATAGCTAAACCAATAGCAGCCTCGGCTGCTGCAACCGTTAAAATAAAAAATGTAAATATTTGACCAGTGATGTCATTAGAATAAATTGAAAAAGCAACTAGATTAATATTTACGGCCAAAAGAATTAATTCAATAGACATTAAAATTACAATTATATTTTTTCTATTTAAAAAAATTCCTGCAATTCCTATTAAAAATATTACTCCAGCAAGAGATAAATAATGTCCTAATTCTATATTAATCATCAATTTTTACTCCTGATTTAAATTTAACTTCTGCTAATTCCACAGAGTCTTTTCTCTCTCTTGATATTTGATTAATGTAACTTTGTCTTTTTACGCCCTCTCTTTTTCTATAGGTAAGAACAATAGCTCCGATCATAGCTAGTAATAAAATTACACCTGCTACCTGGAATAAATGAATATAATCTGTATAAATCACGTTTCCCAACAGATGAGTGTTGGTTAACTCAGACTGTATGTTTAAATTTTCAGTTTTAATAAAATCACTTTTATATTGCCAACCACCAATTACGACTAAAACTTCTAATAAGACAACTAAACTTACTATAATTCCTATTGGAACATGAGTAGATTTATTTGAACTAGAGTCTGTATTTTTCTTCTCTGCAACATTTAACATCATGACAACAAATAAAAATAAGACTGCAACGGCACCTACATAAACTATTAATAATATCATTCCTAAAAATTCTGCACCGATCATGATAAATAAACACCCAACAGTTATAAAAGTCAGAATTAAAAAAAATACTGAGTGAACCGTATTTTTAAATGTTATGACCATTAAAGAGGAAATAATTCCTATTATTGAAAAGAAATAAAAAAATATTGAGTGAGTTAACATGTTATCTATAAGTTTTATCTAATCTAATATTTTTAGCCAAAACTTCTTCCCACCTATCACCATTATCCAATAGCTTTTGTTTATTGTAATAAAGTTCTTCTCTTGTTTCTGTTGCAAATTCAAAATTTGGTCCTTGTACTATTGCCTCAACAGGACAAGACTCTTGGCACAACCCGCAATAAATACATTTGAGCATATCAATATCATAACGAGTAGTTTTTCTGCTTCCGTCTTCTCTTTCTGCAGACTCAATTGTTATTGCTTGCGCTGGACAAACTGCTTCACACAATTTACATGCAATACATCTTTCTTCACCATTAGGGTATCTTCTTAAAGCATGTTCACCTCTAAATCTTGGACTTAAAGGACCTTTCTCAAATGGGTAATTTATTGTTTTTTTTGATTTAAACATTTCTTTAAACGCTAAAAATAGACCAGAAATAAAATCAGTTAAAAAAATTGTTTTAAAAAATCTATACATAAATTTTAAATTCCTCTTATCGGTAATTTATCAAAATAAAATAAAAAACTTGCTGTTAAGACTACATAAACTAAAGAAAGTGGAAGAAAAATTTTCCAACCTAATCTCATTAATTGATCATATCTATATCTTGGAACTATTGCTTTAACTAATGCAAATAAAAAGAATAGAAATAAAATTTTTAAAATCATCCAAATGGGTGCTGGTACTAAATTAAATGGGAAAAGATCTATCGGTGATAACCATCCACCCAAAAATAAAATCGCGCCCATGGAACACATAAGCAATATATTTGCATATTCACCAAGCCAAAACATTGCATACATCATTCCTGAATATTCAGTCTGGTATCCAGCTACAAGCTCTGCCTCTGCCTCTGGCAAATCAAATGGAGGTCTATTAGTTTCAGCTAAAGCAGAAATAAAAAATATAACAAACATTGGAAATAATGGAATTACAAACCATAAATCTTTTTGAGCATTAACAATATCTTTTAAGTTTA
>Ga0255759_10005993_pt1 | contig 10322 bp, 9 predicted proteins | sample 101ome_20_FD_179959 | JGI IMG/M metagenome (GOLD analysis project Ga0255759, IMG submission 179959) | Coastal salt marsh microbial communities from the Groves Creek Marsh, Skidaway Island, Georgia - 101404AT metaG (version 2) | ecosystem: Environmental > Aquatic > Marine > Intertidal zone > Salt...
TACTAGACAACTTAGACAATCTGATGCTGGCTTGATGCGTTTAGGTTTTACACAAGAAGAAGTTAACGAAGGCTTTGGTGACTACATTGAAATGATGGCTAGATCAGGCCAACTACAAGGTAGAAGTAACGCACAACTAGCAGCCGGAGCACAAAGCTACCTAACAGAAATTGATAAACTTGCAAGAGTCACTGGTAAAAGTCGTAAAGAATTACAAGACGAAATGAACCAGCGCATGGCCGCAGCAAACTACAATGTACTTGCTTCTAGATTATCAGGCGAAGCACTATTAAACTTCCAAAATAATACCGAACATACTGCTAGTATGATGGGACAAGGCTTTGCTGATGTAATGACAGATCTAGGTGATGGTGTTGCACAAAGTGGATTTGCACAACGATTACAATCAGCCGTACCAGGACTCGCAGATCTAGCAGAAGCTAATGCTAGAGGTGAATTAAGTCAAGAAGAATATCAAGCACGAATGGCAGCGTTAATGCCACAAATTACAGCATTTGCAGATAGAATGGGAGCAGCTGGTACAAGTGCTTTAATGCAAGAAGAAGGCTTTGCAGAGTTTATGGAAAGTGTTGCTAATGCTAGAACATATACTCAACGTATGGCAGATGGACAAAAAGCAGCAGAAGAACAGGCAAGAAGAGCTCCGCTAACTGAAACATTTGCTAGTTTTGGTCAAACAATACAAGATATTAGAAGTGATGTTGAAGAAGCACTATTAGACAGCGGAGTAATGGATGCACTAGGAACTGCGGTTGGTGGTGTTAGCACAGTACTTACAGATGTAGTTTCAGGTATTACTGGACACATTGTCAAATATCTCAAATCAGATGAATTTAAACAAGATGTCGAAACATTCAAAGAAAAAATTCAATCAATGGCGCAAAAAGCAAGAAACTTTGTTTCTTACTTACGCTCGGATGAATTTAAAACTAAGGTAGATAATTTTATACAAGGACTCGAAGACGCTTGGGCATCTATTAGTGGGTTTATAACTGATGTTCAGGAAACAAGTTTTAGCGAAGCAGTAGCAAAAATGTTTGGCGGCGAAGAAGGCCAAGGCGTTTGGGATTTAATTTCAGAAAAAATAGGATCGGGATTAAAATCTATTTGGGAAAATCACTGGATGGAAATTACCGGTGCTATTGCTGCATTGTTCTTAGGACCTAAAATTCTATCAGCAATGACATCGGGCATAGGTAGTATGTTCGGCGGACTATTTAAATCTTCAGCACCAGCTGGTGGCGGTGGAGCACCGGGCGTTAGAGGCCCTTCAGGAGCAGCAAGAGCAGGTCAAGGCGTAGGAGATTTTGTAGGAAACGTAGGCGGAGGTGTACTAAGTGGCATTGCAAAAGGCCTTGCGGCATTTGCTAATCCTCAAACAGCTATCGGCGGCGCGGTACTAGCAGGTGTAATACTTGTTATTGGTGCAGCAGTTGCAGGTGCTACTTGGTTAGTAGGTAAATCACTTCCAACTTTTGCCGAAGGAATGAGCGCCTTTGAAGAATTAGACGGTGCTAAGTTAAAATCAGCAGGAGCCGGTATGCTTGCAGTTGCAGGCGGTATGGCAGCATTTGGTGCAGGTTCAGCAGTTGCAGGTTTAGGAAATTTAGTTGGAAATATTGCAGACGGTATTGGTGCATTATTTGGTGCTGAAAAAGCAAATCCTTTAGAACAACTACTAGAATTCCAAAAATATAATATTGATGAAGCAAAGGTAACAGGAAATGCAAATGCATTAGTTGCATATTCAAAAGCAATGGCAGCATTTGGTGCAGCAGATGCAGCAAGTGGCTTAGGATCTTTAGTAAGCGGACTAGCAGATGGTATAACATCATTCTTTGGTGGTGAAACAGGTATTCCGTATGATCAAGTTACAACATTTGCAAGTTATACTTTTGACGAACAAAAAATTAAAGCCAATGCAGCAGCAATGGTTGCATTTAATAATGCATTAACAGCAAGCTCAGCAGCACAAGCAACTAGCGGAGTAAGTAGTGCAATCGGTGCAATAGGTAGTGCTATATCAAGTTTCTTCGGCGGAGAAACACCGTTTGATAAAGTTAAAAACTTTGGTGAAATGGATATTAATGCAGAAGGTGTTTCTAGTAATGCACAAGCAATGGTTAGCATGGCAAATGCTCTTAATGCATTTACTGGTGGAGAATCAAGTGATATTGAAATATCAAATAAAACTGTAGCGTCTTTACGTGCATTATCAGAACTGGGTGCTACAACTGGTTTAAGTGGTTTAGCAACTAATTTACAAGCAGTTGCTAATGTTACTGGGTTAAAAGCCAATATTGATGCACTTAATTCTCTTGACAATTCCAGTGTAGTAGCGTATAATAATACTATGAGAGAACTAGTTGACGTCATGAAAGAACTAAATGACGAGCTTGCTAAAGACAATAAAGTAGGATTTGGCACAGGAACAAATGCCGGCGATGTTGTTGCTAAAATGGATACAATCGGTGGTGGGTCCGGCTCTGGTAGCTCAGAACAGCTAGATCGGTTAAATATGTTAGTTGGACAGTTAATTGCCTTGAATACTGATATTAAATCAAATACAGGAAGAACTGTTAATGCAATTAATGGAAACTTACAAGCAGGAATAGGTTAATGAGTTGGAAAAAACATTTTACACCAGTAAAAACTGGTAATAACCCAGAAGGAAGCTACAGTCCTTTTACTCGTGCTGGCTCTGGTGCAGGTGCAGGTCCGGCTCGTACTAATTATAGTTCATACTTACCAGACGTATATGTAGGTTCTCCTAATCGTATTGAACGTTATGGTCAGTACAATACTATGGATTTAGATTCAGAAGTTAATGCAGCACTAGATATTCTTGCTGAATTTACTACACAACAGAATAAACAAAATAAAACTCCTTTTTTAATTGACTTTAAAACAAAAGCAACTAATTCAGAAGTTACTATTATTCAGCAATATTTACAGCAGTGGAATAAATTACAAAATTTTGAAACACGTATGTTTCGCATTATGCGTAATGTCTTTAAATATGGTGATCAATTTTTTATTCGTGATCCTGAAACAAAGAAATTATTTCATGTAGATCCTGCAAAATTAACAAAAATAATTGTTAACGAAAGCGAAGGTAAAAAACCTGAGCAATATGTAATTAAAGATTTTAACTTAAACTTTGCAGAAATGGTAGCAACAACTCCGTATCAGACAAACGGAAATGTTACTGGAGGCGGCGACGGATATCTACAAGGCGGTGTCCGTGGTATGGTTGGCAATGTTAATACATCAGCCGGAGGAGGCCGATTCCAACAAGGTGAAAATGAGATTGCAGTTGATGCAGAGCATATTGTACATTTAAGTTTAAGTGAAGGATTAGACAATAATTTTCCATTTGGTAACAGTCTATTAGAAACAGTATTCAAAGTATTCAAACAAAAAGAATTGCTTGAAGATGCGATTATTATCTATCGTGTACAAAGAGCACCAGAGCGCAGAGTGTTCTACGTTGATGTGGGCAACATGCCTTCACACCTTGCGATGCAATTTGTGGAGCGTGTAAAAACGGAAATACATCAAAGACGTATCCCATCGCAGACAGGCGGAGGACAGAATGTCATAGACTCAGCATACAACCCGCTGTCAATCAACGAAGATTACTTCTTCCCTCAAACTGCTGAAGGACGTGGTTCTAAAGTAGAAACATTACCAGGCGGTACTAACTTAGGTGAGATTGATGATTTACGCTACTTTACTAATAAGCTCGTACGCGGTTTACGAATTCCTTCCTCTTATCTTCCAACTGGGCCTGATGACGGACAAGCACAATATAGTGACGGACGAGTAGGTACGGCATACATACAAGAATTACGTTTTAATACATATTGTGAACGTTTACAAAATTTATTAATTGAAGATTTAAATCAAGAATTTAAACGATACATTCTTGAAAAAGGTGTTAATATTGATACAGCAATGTTTGATATTAGATTCCAACCACCACAAAACTTTGCTGCATATCGTCAAAGTGAAATTGATAATGCTCGTGTACCGACATATACACAAATGAGTGCTATACCTTATATTTCAAATCGTTTTGCTATGAAACGTTTCCTAGGTATGACAGAAGAAGAGATTGCAGAAAACGAACGTTTATGGCGTGAAGAAAATGATGAAAACTTAGAATCACCTGCTACTGACGCAGCCGGAGAAATGCGCGGCGCAGGAATTAGTAGTGCAGGCATTAGTTCTGATCTTGGCGGTATTGAAGATGAAAGTGCAGAAACTCCAGCACCAGAAATGGGCGGTGATGAGATGGCAGGCGCTACACCTGAACCTGGCGCTGAACCTGCAGCGGCACCTGCAACAACAGATCAGACTATTTAGGAATAAATAATAACATGATACTACGTGAATTATTTTATTACGACAAAGAAACATTAGAACCAACAGAAGACGATCGTTATGAAGAACGTGACGATCAAAGTCCTCTTGAATATAATGACACACGTAAAACACGTTTAACACTCCGCCAGATTAACAAAGTCCGCAAGGCAGCAGAGCTACATACTAAAGAGCAAGCAAAAGAACTTGACTTCGTACGTCAAATGTACGGTATAGCAGCAAATGCCGAAGCGGGTGGAGTTTAGTGGCAAAGATAGATAAGTCCTTATACACTAAAGAAGAATTTAAAAAGATTAGAGAAGAGCGCAGACAACAAAAGCGTCTTGCTGCTTTGTCTAGAAATGAATCTTTACAGCATATTCTTAGTAATTCTAAAACAAATAAAACTGCATTTGTTATAGGAAACGGTTTAAGCCGCAAACCTATAAATGTAGAAGAACTATCTCTTATTGGTAAAACTTATGGGTGTAATGCACTCTACAGAACATTTAGTCCTGATTATCTTGTTGCAGTAGATGTTAAAATGATTTTAGAAATTAATAAATCTGGATATCAACATAAAAATGAAGTTTGGACAAACCCTAATAAATCTTATGTAGGTCTGAAAAATTTAAATTTTTTCCAGCCTAGTAAAGGATGGAGTAGCGGACCAACTGCATTATGGTTAGCTAGTCAACACGAATATGATACTATTTTTATATTAGGATTTGATTATAGAGGTGTAAACGACGGAAAGTCCTTTAATAACATCTATGCTGATTCTGCAAACTATAAAAAATCTACTGACAGTGCTACTTTTTTTGGAAATTGGTTACGACAAACTACTACTGTTCTTAAAGAAAAGCCTAATACAAAGTTTTATAGAGTTATAGCATCTGATAATTATATTCCGCCAGAACTAAATAAATTTGACAATTTAGAACATATTCTAGTTGAAGATTTTAGAAAAATGTTCACTCTTTCCTAGCATCAAGCTAAAATGGCTCGTTTTGAGCCTATATCTACGTACTTTTTCTTATAAATAGTAAATAATAATGACAGCCTTACCATAGGTATAACTTTTATAGGAGAACAAAAATGGCAGATCGCAATAAATTTGAAGAAATGCTTGAGCGTCTTATCAATGAAGATAAGGAAGGCGCTGAAGAGCTATTTCACGAGATTGTCGTAGAGAAGTCAAGAGACATCTACGAAGGTCTATTAGAAAATGATTTAGAAGAAGTAGCAGACGAAGAAGTCGACGAAGCTACTGATGAAGAAGTTGATGAGTCAGATGACGAAGAAGTCGACGAAGCTACAGATGAAGAAGTAGATGAGTCAGACGAAGAAGTTGACGAAAACTTTGATTTAGACGAATTTGAAGTTGAAGCCGATGACGACATGGGTGGTGATCCAGCAGACGATATGATGGGTGACATCGAAGACGAAATGGGCGGCGACGAAGAAGATGAAGGTGAAGAAGGCGGCGATATGGAAGACCGCGTTGAAGACCTAGAAGATGCACTAGACGACCTAAAAGCTGAATTTGAAAAAATGATGGCTGGCGACGAAGGCGAAGAAGCCGGAGACGAAGAGGAAGCTGGTGATGAAGAAGCCCCTGAAGAAGAGGCTTATAACTTTGGCGAAGCTGAAGAAGACACAGAAGAAGCTGTAGAAGAAGCAACTGACGAAGAAGTAGACGAAACTGCTGACAAAGAAGTTGAAGAATCTAAGCAACCACTATCAGCAGGCGAGCAAATGCGCGAGTATGTTGAAAAAGTAACCGCTAAAATGGGCGACAACGGTGCAAACACTAAGTCACCTGTAGCTGGTGCTAACGATATGGGCGGAGACGCTGGTAACTTAGTACAAGGTGGCGAAGAAAACGGTGGTAAAGCTGATTCTGCAAAAGAAGACGATGCTGGTAACGTAAATGTTCCAGGCGGTAAAGCTTCTAAGTCAATGAAAGGCGAGCCAAAAGGCCACGGCGCTGAGAAAAAAGGCGCAGGCGAAGCTGCTGACAACAAAAAATCTGTAGTTGGCAAATAATAAGGAAGTTTGAATGAGAAACTTACGAGAGCATCTGACATTCGACCAGGCTAATATAGTCGTTGAATCTGCTAACGAGGGCAAAGATCTTTTTATGAAAGGTATTTGCATACAAGGTGGTGTACGCAACGCGAACCAGCGTGTGTATCCTGTAAATGAAATTGGCAGGGCTGTCAAAACTCTCAATGATCAAATTAGCGGAGGATATAGTGTTCTCGGAGAGGTTGATCATCCAGAAGGCCTTAATATTAACTTAGACCGTGTAAGTCATATGATCACAGAAATGTGGATGGATGGTCCAAACGGTTACGGCAAGTTAAAAATTCTACCAACCCCTATGGGACAGTTAGTTAAAACAATGCTCGAAAGTGGCGTTAAGCTAGGTGTTTCATCTAGGGGTTCTGGTAATGTATCTGAAGATGGTAGTAATGAAGTAAGTGATTTTGAAATTATTACTGTCGACGTTGTGGCGCAACCTAGTGCGCCCGGCGCTTACCCAACACCAATCTACGAGCATTTAATGAATGCACGTGGCGGCTACAAGGCATACGAATTAGCACAGGCAACAAAACATGATAATAAGGCACAAAAGTATCTAAAGGATTCGTTGATTAATATAATCAACAAACTCCAATAATGAGGAGAAAATAATATGTTGGATGCACTAAAAACACTTTTTGAAAATGATGTAGTTTCAGAAGAAGTGCGCAACGAAATTCAAGAGGCTTGGGACGCGAAAATCAAAGAAAATCGCCAACAAGTCACTGCTGAACTCCGCGAAGAATTTGCTCAAAAATACGAGCATGACAAGGCAACAATGGTTGAAGCCATTGATACACTTGTATCTGAGCGTTTAGCAGAAGAAATAGCTGAATTTGCAGAAGATCGTAAGCAACTAGCCGAAGCCCGTGCAAAATATGCAGTAGCACAGCGTGAAAACGCTGATCTACTAAAAGGTTTTGTTATGGAGCAGTTAACTAAAGAAGTTGGCGAGCTACACGAAGATCAGAAAGCAATGGCTGAAAACTTCGGAAAACTTGAAGAATTTGTTGTTGAAGCACTTGCAAAAGAAATTGCAGAGTTCCACGAAGACAAAAAAGACCTTGCAGAAACCAAGGTTCGTCTTATCAGAGAAGGTAAGGCACACCTTGCTAAAGTTAAAACTAACTTTATCGAGAGAAGTGCTAAAGCAGTATCCGAAACAGTTGACAAAGCTCTTAAGTCAGAAATTGGTCAACTTAAAGAAGATATTGAAGAAGCACGTAGAAACGACTTCGGTCGCAAACTATTCGAAGCATTTGCTTCTGAATATGCTGGCTCTTACTTAAATGAGAAGTCAGAAACAGCTAAGTTAATGAAAGTTATCTCAACAAAAGATGCTCAATTAGCAGAAGCAAAAGCATTTGCATCTAAAGCGAAGCAACTAGCAGAAGCTCAGGCAACTGAGAAGAAGCGTTTAGTTGAAGCAGCAGAGCGCAAAGATGTTTTAAATGAACTTACTGGACCTTTAAGCAAGGATCAGAAAGAAATCATGATGGATTTACTGGAATCTGTCCAAACTGGAAAACTACGTTCACAGTTTGACAAGTACCTACCGGCGGTCATCGACGGTAACACTCCAGCCAAAAAGGCAATCATCACAGAAGGCACAGAAATAACAGGCAACCGCGAAACAACTTCGCAAACTAACGTTAGTAGACAAGCAGACGCAAAAGATAACTTGGTAGAGTTTAAGCGTCTAGCTGGATTAAATTAAGGAGAAAATTATGTCAGAACTACTAGAAAGTCGCTGGCAGGAGACCAAAGGTGCTCTTCTCGAAGGCCTAACAGGCAACAAAAAATCTGTGATGGCGTCGACATTAGAAAATACTCGCAAGTATTTGTCAGAAGCAGCAACCGCTGGTGCTACCTCAGCCGGTAACGTAGCAACTCTTAACAGAGTTATTTTACCAGTTATCAGACGTGTAATGCCAACAGTGATTGCAAATGAACTAGTTGGTGTACAACCAATGACTGGCCCAGTGGGTCAAATCCACACATTAAGAGTACGTTATGCTGAAACCAATAATGCAACTGGTACAGACAACGATACTACAGCAGGCGATGAGGCACTTAGCCCATTCAAGATTGCTGAAGCATATTCAGGTGACGGTACTGATGGTAAAGCAGCAGCTACAGCAGCACTTGAAGGTTCAGCTGGACGTAAATTAAGCATCCAAATCTTGAAGCAAACTGTTGAAGCTAAGTCAAGAAAGCTATCAGCTCGTTGGACATTTGAGGCTGCGCAAGACGCACAGTCACAACATGGCATCGACGTTGAAGCAGAAATCATGGCTGCTTTAGCACAAGAGATTACCGCTGAAATCGACCAAGAAGTTTTAGGTTCACTAGAATCACTAGCTGGTTCAAACAACAACGAAAACTTCGACCAAGCAGCAGTTTCAGGTACAGCTACATTCGTTGGTGACGAACACGCAGCACTTGCAGTTCTAATCAACCGTGTTGCTAACCGTATTGCTCAGCGCACACGTCGCGGTGCAGGTAACTGGGCAGTTGTATCTCCACAGATGCTAACTGTTCTACAATCTGCAACAACTTCTGCGTTTGCACGTACAACTGAAGGTTCTTTTGAAGCACCTACAAACACTAAGTTTGTTGGTACTCTTAACAACGCAATGAAAGTTTACGTAAACACATACGCAGGCGACACTGCAAAAGTACTAGTTGGTTACAAAGGTACTTCAGAGTCAGATGCAGCAGCATTCTACTGCCCATACATTCCATTGATGAGCAGCGGTGTTGTATTAGATCCTGATACATTTGAGCCAGTTGTTAGCTTCATGACACGTTATGGTTATGTTGAGCTAAACAACACTGCGTCATCTCTAGGTAACGCAGCAGACTACTTAGGTACAGTTACACCAAGCAACGTTAGCTTCAGCTAATAGTTACTTAGGTAGCAATACTAAACAGGGCCTTAGGGCCCTGTTTTTTTATGACTAAAATTTAATGATTTTCATTATTGACTTTAGATAACATTTATGTTTAAATAATAAATGTAAACTCAAATGGGACTTGTTATGCAGTCTCTCCCATGATCTGGTTACATAATTTTTTTAATTTTAAGGAGAAACATTATGTGGACAAAACCTGAATTTACAGAAATGAGATTTGGCTTTGAAGTTACAATGTACGTAATGAATAAGTAATATCATTTAAAAAATTGCCTCGTCTACAAGGCGGGGTAATTTTAAATTTCTCAAAAGGAAAGATTATGAAAGAAATTGTAGTAAGGGAGATTCCCGATCCGTTTCAAGGACAACAAGCATATGCACAGGATGGAACATTTTGTGTGTACCATAACAAACAATGGATTACCAAAGACGAATACGATCGAGGAGTTTATATTAGACTTTTAGCAGCTCAAGGAGACTGTGTTTAGGAGATTATAATATGGACAAGGCACCAACCCCTAGTCCAGTAGGACTTGTAGTTGTCCTAGTTATTTTTGCGTTTTTAATTTGGCACGGACCATTTGAAGAACGCTGGGGCAAAGAACCACAACCAAGCGATGCAATACAGCACGGTAGCATAGATTGTATGAAGGATTTAAAATATCTTACACCAGTGCAGATAGATGTATGCATAGACATTCAGAAATTTAACGAAGGTTCTGATTATGAATAAGATACAATGGATAGGCATAATAGGAATAATAATAGTTCTATCAATAATGATATTTTTTTAAAAAAAATGTAAAAAAGTGGTTGACTTTTGTCTCAAAGATGTTATATTAATAATATAACAAGACGTTGTTATATGGGTTGGCGCTAATAATTTCCACTCTAGAGGAGATAAGCGCACTTGGTTAGGGGTAGTGCCCGGCG
>Ga0255759_10005999_pt1 | contig 10314 bp, 8 predicted proteins | sample 101ome_20_FD_179959 | JGI IMG/M metagenome (GOLD analysis project Ga0255759, IMG submission 179959) | Coastal salt marsh microbial communities from the Groves Creek Marsh, Skidaway Island, Georgia - 101404AT metaG (version 2) | ecosystem: Environmental > Aquatic > Marine > Intertidal zone > Salt...
ATTTTTGACCAAAAACTCAATCATCAACTTAATATAAGAAAGTGAACCTTTGTTGTAATCAGAAAAAACAAATAAATCAAACTCATGAAAAATTTTCTTAAGTTTATTTAAAATCAATCTTGAATAGGTTGAGGTTTCAGTGTCGAAATCAACTCTTGTAACCTGCTGATTGGCGGAAATAATTCTTAATTTTGTAGTAATTTTTAAATTTTTAGATTTAATAGTTATGTGCTTAATATGATTAGAGTCAATTAATTCATTAAAGATCTTTGTTTTTTTATCATGTCCGATTAGTGAAAGTAAAGTAACATTACCTCCAAGCGAGCTAATATTTGCTGCAACATTTGCAGCTCCGCCAAGTCTCAATTCTTTATTGTCAAAGTTTACTATTGGCACTGGAGCTTCTGGAGAAATTCTATTCGAATTACCATACCAATATTCGTCCAACATTACATCGCCAACTACCAAAATCTTATTTGTCATAAAAAAAATTTTCTAAATCAGCGTTTATCATTTGTAAAACATTCAGTGGGTCTTGAGATCTTGTTATTGATCTACCAATAACTAAATAATCAGAACCTAAATTCCTAGCATCGGTATGATTATAAACTCTTTTTTGATCATTTTTATCTTTGTTTAAACGAATACCGGGTGTCACGGTTAAAAAAGTAGGATTTATTTTTTTTATTACTGGACATTCATTTGGTGAGCATACAACACCGTCGAGGCCACATTTATAAACCAATTGTCCAAGAAGCTTGACTTGATCTTGAATATTATTATTTACCCCAATAGACATGAGATTTTCCCTGTCAAAACTAGTTAATACAGTAACAGCTATTAAGTTGGTGTTATATTTTTTTTTGTCTACTGCTTCCCTAGCAGCGGTTAACATTTCTAACCCACCTGCAGCATGGACATTCAGCATCCAAACACCTAATTCACAAGAGGCCTTAACTGCAGAATAAACTGTATTAGGGATATCATGAAATTTTAAATCTAAAAAAATATCAAAGTTTTTTGATTTTAGAAATTCAACTACTTTTGGGCCAAACTTTGTGAATAATTCCTTACCAACTTTTAATCTACATAGTTTTGGATCAAGGATAGACACAAAGGATACGAGTTCATTAAAATCAGAAAAATCTAAAGCAATAATTACATCACTTTGATTTTTCATAAAAATGACTCCCAAGATTTGCAACTGATACACTGCCAATAAATATTTGATGAATTGTAACCACAAACACCGCATTTATATTTTTTTTCAAAACCCCCAATCAATTTGTTTTTATGACAATTGTTTTCAATGAATTTTAAAAACATTACATTATCAATCAAATCTATATTTTTCATAAAATAAAAAATTATTTCAATATCAATTTTTTCAATATTTTTGAGATGCTCAAAAATGTTATCTATTAATTCAATTTTATGATCTTTATTTTTTAATAAGTCAAAATTTTCAAAAATTGATTTTATTAATGTTAAGCTAGGTTGTTTTTGTAAGCTCTCCTTAAAAAAAGCATGTGAAAAATTACTAGGGCTTTCCGACAAAAAATTTGACAGTTCTTTAATCAGGGCATCAATATAGTTCTCATTATTAGAAATTAAATCAAACCAGGCTTCGGAAATCTTATTAATATCTTTTATTTCAATAAAATATTGGAATTTTAATATTTTGATCCTTGGAAAAAATCCAAATTTACCACTAATAATTTTCAAGTATTTATTGAATTTTTCAAATTCCTTATTTTTTAAATAAATTTCCGCAATTTCACAGTGGTAATTTCTGTAGATATTTTCGTAATCATTTTTTTCGTCAATGGCTATAACTTTTTCTGTATATTTCAGACAATCATCCCATGATTTGGTTTGTTCTGACAAGTGAATTAGAAGTTGTATCACTTGAATTTGAATTAGTTCTGAATTGATTTCCTCTAAAAGAATTTTAGATTTGTCTAATAAACCAGATTCAAAATAATCTTTAGCAAGTTCAAATTTTATTGAGTTTCTTTTTTCTCTAGTTAAATCAACTCTGTTGAGCAAGTTATTTCTAATAAAAATCGACTTTTCTATATTTCCACTATCTCTGTATAAATTTCCAAGTATATTTTGTAAGTCAACGGTAAATAAATCAGAGTCAATAACTTGCTCAAGCTCTTTTATAGCATCACTTTTTCTATTTTGAATTAGAGAATTAAAGCTATTTAAATATGCCTCTGGAATAAGTCTATTATCTGCTGAATTATTATTTTTTTCATACTTGGAACTATACCATCCAAAAATAAAGGCTATAGGAATTATGACTAACCACCATAATTCAAAATCAAATATTCCCATATTTTTTTGATTTAATTAACTATCAACTCTTTTTTTAAGTTCTTTCCCTGCACGGAAATATGGTACTTTTTTTGATGGCACAAAAACTGGTTCGCCAGATTTTGGATTTCTACCATTACGTGAATTCCTTTTTAAAGTTCCAAAACTTCCAAAACCTCTAATTTCAACTCTATCATTACCAGCTAATGTTTTCATTATTGTTTGAAGTAACAAATTGACACCAATTTCAGTTTCATTTTCAGTCAAAACTTTGTTTTTTTCAGCTAACTTAATAATAAACTCGGATTTTGTCATTGTGAATTAATTTGAATCATCTCCAGATTTACTGTCATCTAATCGTGCTTTTAACAGCGCACCAAGACTAGTTTTACCAATATTGGCATCCTCTTTAGAACTATCTTTGTTTAAATCAGACTTTACCTTTTCAAAATCTTTTTTCTCTCTTTGTTTAACAGAAAAGGATATGGTCCTACTTTTTTTATCAATAGAATTAATCATTCCATTGATTTCATCACCAATTTTAAATAATTCCGAAATATTCTTAATCTTTTGGTCCATTGATGATTCAGAGTTTTTCATATAGGCGTCCACTTCATCAGATAGCTTAATGGTTGCACCTTTATCATCTATATCCTTTACAGTTCCATTCAAGATTGTTCCTTTGGGATTTACGGAAATATATGACTCAAAGGGATCACTATTCATTTGTTTTAATCCAAGAGAAATTCTTTCTCTTTCAATATCGATTTGTAAAATAGCTGCTTTAATGTTGTCACCTTTTTTGTATGACTTAATTATCTCACTAGGATCATCTTCCCAAGTAACATCAGACATGTGGATCAAACCATCGATTCCACCCTCAAGTCCAACAAAAATACCAAAATCAGTTATCGAAGTAATTGGACCCTCAATGATGTCTGATTTTTTAAAACTTTCTGAAAACTTTTCCCATGGATTTGGATGACACTGTTTCATACCTAAACTAATTCTTCTTTTGTTAGAATCAATTTCTAATACGGCCACCTTGACTAAATCACCCAGCTGAACAACTTTTCTTGGATGAATGCTCTTATTTGTCCAATCCATTTCTGAAACATGCACAAGACCTTCTATACCTGGCTCAATTTCAACAAAAGCGCCATAGTCAGTAAGGTTTGTAACCACACCTTCAACTTTTGAAGATATTGGATACTTATCATTTAGGGTAGACCAAGGATCAGTTTCTAGTTGCTTGAGGCCGAGAGAAACTCTATTTTTTTCTTGATCATATTTAAGGATCATCGCGGTAATTTCATCACCAATGGTTAAAACCTCAGATGGATGTTTTATTCTTCTCCAAGCCAAATCGGTAATATGGAGCAATCCATCAATTCCACCTAAATCAACGAATGCGCCATAGTCAGTTATATTTTTTATAACTCCAGAAATAGATGAACCTTCTGTCAATGACTCAATTAATTTGGTTCTATCTTCACCGACTGTCAATTCGAGCACGGACTTTCTTGAAACAACAACATTATTTCTTTTTTTGTCAATTTTAATAACCTTTAATTCAAGTTCTTTACCTTCAAACTGACTTGTATCCTTGATTGGTTTAAGGTCAATTAAGGAACCTGGCAAAAATGCCCTAATGCCATTGATAAGAACTGTCAATCCACCCTTAACCCTTCCGTTAACAATGCCATTAATTATCTCTCCCTCTGCCATAGCTTTTTCAAGTCTGGTCCATGAAACCAATCTTTTAGCTTTATCTCTGGATAGTTTTGTTTCACCGTAACCATCTTCAACTGATTCGATAGCAACGCTTACAAAATCACCAACGTTGACTTCAAGATCTCCACGATCATTTTTAAATTCTTCAAGGGGTATGTAGCTTTCAGATTTTAAACCAGCATTTACAATAACGAAACTATGCTGAACAGAAACCACTTCAGCAGTAATTAGTTCACCAGGTCTCATTTCTTTTTTTGAGATGCTTTCTTCAAGCATTATTGCGAAACTTTGATTATCAGTTTCTTGAGCAGTATTTGTAGTATTTGACATTAAAAAAAAATAGTTAAAAAAATTAAAGTTTCAGTCAATAGACAATTCTAGAATATAAATTAAAGATATCACTGACCACCATGTTCACGTTTTTATAAGACGAATCAATAACAATATGATCTGAAGATAATTTTAAAGGTGAATTTTTTCTCTTTTTATCAGCAGAATCTCTATCAATAAGCGCTTTTTTAACGTTCGTTATACTAACATTATTACCTTTTTTTATCAACTGCTTATGCCTTCTTTGTGCTCTGACATCATTATTAGCAGTCAAGAAAATTTTAAGACAAGAATTATCAAAAATTTTTGCCATATCTCTTCCTTCAAAAATTACACCTGGAAATGAAACTTGCTCTTTAAGAAATGCATTAATAATCTTTCGCACTACTGTAAATGAGGAATAGTATGAAGTCTTTAACGAATTTTCCTCTGATCTCAATTCTGTTTCAGAATGCGATTTAAGCAAAAACTCAAATAAACTTTTAAGATTTAATTCTTTATTTTTGTAATACAAATCCGGATTTTTTATTCTTTTCTTTAAAAAATATAGTGATAAAACTCTGTAAAAACGACCAGAGTCAATTTTAGTAAAACCTGTTTTTTTTGCGAGAAGCCCAGAAATAGTTCCTTTGCCAGATGCTGAAGGACCATCAATTGTTATGATAGGTGGTTGTGTAACTTTTTTCATTTTTTGAAAAAAATCTGGAAATGTTTTTACAACACAATTTGGATCCAATATAGTAATTTTCTTAAGTAAAAAAGATAATAATGACAAGCACATAGCCATTCTATGGTCATTATAAGTATTAAATACTGGTTTTTTATTCAAAGTAACTAATGGATAAACAGTAAGGTTATCTTTTTTAATTTCAGTTCTTGCGCCAATTTTTTTTAATTCCGTATGCATTGCTTGAAGTCTATCGGTTTCCTTTAATCTCCAACTGCCAATATTTCTCAAAGTACATTTTGATTTTGAAAATAGAGCTAAGATTGCAAGAGTCATTGCTACATCTGGAATGTCACTTAGATCCAAATCAAAGCCTGGAACTTTTTTATGTGTTTCATTACTGATAATCAAAAATTCTTTTTTAAAGCTAAGAGTAAAACCAAAATCTTTTAAAATTTGAAAAAAACGAAAATCACCTTGTAATGATTTTTTTTTCACATTCAATAATTTAATTGGACCACCTCCAAGAGTAGCCATAGCTGCAAAATAGCTTGCTGATGAGAGGTCTGGTTCAATAAAAAACTCTGTGGGGGATTTTAATTTACTTGACTGGATAACTATTTCATTGTGATTTTTATTTATTTTGTAATTTACATTAAAAATTTTAAGTAATTTAAGTGTCATTAAAACATATGGAAATGAAATTTTTTGGCCGGTTATTTTAATCTTTATTCTCTTTTTTAGTGTGGCTAAACCAATAATTAACGCACTAATATATTGACTCGAAGCAGATCCATCAATTTCAATGATTGATTTTTTTATTTCAGAATATTTATTTTTTATTTTTAAAGGGGGAAAACCATTCTTATTTTTATAATAAATTTGACAGCCAATATTTTTTAATGAGTCAACTAAAGATTTTATTGGTCTTTCTCTCATCCTTGGAATTCCATCAAGAATGTAATCACCTCCAATTATAGAAAGGGTTGCAGTTAAGAATCTCATAGTAATTCCTGAATTCATAACGTTAATTTTCAAATTCTTCTTTTTAAATTTACAATCTTTACCATACACAAGGGTGAATTCGTTTTTTACTAATACTTTAACACCAAGTTTTAATAAAGCATTTATCATGACCTTTGAGTCTTCACTAATGAGTAAGTTAAAAATTTTGACTTTTCCACTAGACAAAGCAGCTAGCAAAAGAACTCTATTAGAAATGCTTTTTGAACCAGGAAGATTTATATTTCCAACTGCTTGTGAATTTTGATTAATAATTAGTGAATTATTTTCTTTCAATTTTCCACTTTCTTCTTAAAGAACTTGCGCTATCAATCAAACTTTTTAAGTCATTATGATTGTTTTTCTTTAAATTAACCTTGAAATAATCGAGTTCCGATTGAAGTAAATTAATACTTTTTATTAATTCATTTTTATTTGATATGAAAATATCTAACCACATCTCTGTTGAACTTGCAGCAATTCGTGTGAAATCGTAGAAACCTGCTCCTGCAAGACCAGATACATTCTTTATTTTTTTTTTACCCACAGTATTAACCATTGCAAATGAAACTAAATGTGGTAGGTGACTTAAGTAACAGAAAACTTTCTCATGATCAGTTAATCTCATTGGTATTACTTTTGAGCCTATTAGTTGCCAAATCATCTTAGAAAATTGTAATGATTTTCTAGATGCAAATACATCATTAATTAGAATTAGTTTTTTATCTTTGAACAAATCAACACCGCAAGCATTAATTCCAGATTTTTCAGAACCAGCAATTGGGTGGCATAAAACAACATTTTTCAGAAAATCTTTTGAAAAGGTTTTAATTTCACTATGTATAATTTTTTTTGAGCTAGATAAATCAAATATGGTTATATCTTTTGGCAAATTTAGTTTTCTTAGCTCTTTAAATATTTCAACAGCCTTAAGTGATGGTACTGCTACGACTACTAAGTTTATTTCGAAATCATTACTATAAAAACTAAATTTTTTATCAATTATTTTTTTTTTTAAAGCAGCGTCTAATGATTTTTTTTTTACATCATAGCCATAAATATTAGAATCAGGAAAACTTTTTCTTAAACCTAGCGCAAATGATCCCCCTATTAGTCCTAAACCAACAATTAAACAATCAATTTTTTTATTCATTTTTAATTTTTAAAAATTTTTTTAAAAGTTTTATAAAAAAATTATTTTCTTTTGATGTTCCAATTGATACACGTAAGAAATTTTTTAACCCATAAGAGTCTAATGGCCTAACAATAAGGCCATTTTCCATAAAAAAACTGTTCAATTCTTTTGCTTGAAAATGATAAAAAGTCACAAAATTAGCTTTCGAAGGTATAAAGGTAATATTATTTTTGGAAAAGTAGTGTTCAATTTTATCGATATTAATTTTATTAAATTTTACAATTCTATTAATAAACGTTCGATCAGACAATGCATATAAAGCAAGATTTAACCCATATGAATTAACATTAAAGGGTTGCCGAATTCTATTAATTTTTTCAATAATGGAAGAGGATGCAGCTCCCCAGCCGACTCTAAATGCAGCCAATCCATATGCTTTCGAGAATGTTCTCGTTACTATGATGTTTTTAAAAGAACTTAACCATTTTTTTAATGGAATTATTTCACTTTTAGGTAAATATTCCTCATATGCTTGATCCAATAAAATTAAACAATTTTCAGGAACAGACTTAAGCAAGCTAAATAATTTTTTGTTGGGAAAGTAAGTGCCAGTTGGATTATTTGGATTCGCAATAAAGATAATTTTTGTTTTTTTATCTATATTTTTAATTAAATTTTGAATGTCATGTCCATATTTTAGACACTTTATCTCCTTGAATTTAATTCCAAGTGATTTAACTACAAGTTTATATACAATAAACGCGTACTCAGAAAAAACGACATTATCATTCGAATTTAAAAATGCTCTAGCAACCATTTCTATTACATCATTAGAACCATTTCCTAAAATAATATTATCCGGCTGGATTCGATGAAACTTAGAAATAGACTGCTTTAAGTAATATCCGTTTCCATCAGGATACCTTGCTATGCTATCCTGTAAATTATCAAAAAGCTTATAAAGTTTTTTTGAGCAACCGTACGGATTCTCATTAGAAGCCAATTTAATAATTTCAGTTTGAGGTATTTTCAATTTTCTAGCCAATTCTTCAATAGGCTGACCAGGAATATATGGACTTAATTTTTTTATATTTTTATTATATTCAATCATACTTATAGAATTGATCTTGGATATGAACCAAGAATCTTGAAAAACTTAGTATGTGATTTGATTGAGTCCAAACAAAACTTCACTTTCTTATCAGTCATATGCCCACTTAAATCTAAATATATGAAGTATTCCCAGTTTGAGGATTTAATTGGTCTAGATTCAAGTTTAGTTAAGTTTATGTTTTTTTTTGCCAATGGCTCCAAAATTTTAAAAAGAGAACCTGGCTTATTATTACTAGAAAAAACTATAGATGTTTTATCGCTTTGGGATGAGCGAATTTCCTCAGGACCTAGTAAAACAAATCTTGTCTTATTATCAGAATAATCTTGTATATTTTTTTCAATGATTTTTAAACCATATATTTTTCCAGCATTTAAATTACCAATAACTGCACAATCTTTATTTTTTGATGCAAGAAGCGCAGCCTCAGAATTACTAGAAACAGGGATTTTTTTTGCATTCGGAAAATTTTTTTGAATCCAATTTTTACACTGGGCAAGACTTTGAGAGTGAGAATAAATTTTTTTAATTAATTTTTTATTCTTACTTAGTGACATAAAATTTTGGTTTATATCTAAAAAGATTTCTCCACAGATTCTAAGTTTTGTATATGTCAATAAATCAAGAGTTTGTCCAACTGAACCTTCAATGGTATTTTCAATGGGCACAATACCATAATTTGATGTGGCGTTTTCAACAGAATCAAATACATGATCTAATGTTTCACAAAATTTAATGTCCACTGAATTACCAAATTTTTTTACTACCGCCTCCTCAGAGAAAGTACCTTTTGGGCCCAAACAAGAAATATTTAGTTTATGTTCTACTGCTCTGCAGGCAGAAATTAATTGCGTAAATATAAAAACCAGTGACTCATTACTTAATGGGCCTTCATTACCTTGAATAATTTTGTTGAGTATGTAATTTTCTCTATCAGGTCTATAAATTATATTATTTTTTTTTAAAAAACCAATAGATTTAGCTAGCTCAGCCCTTTCATTAAATAATGATCTAAGTTGATTATCAATTTTATCAATTTTTTTTCTTAGTGCATCAATGTTATTTTTATTCATTTGGAATATACCTAACTTTTGTAATACCATTAATGTTAATCAAAGAGTTCAAGACTTGATCATTAATTGAACTATCGAGGTCAAGTATATTATATGCCACGTCACCTTTTGATTTGTTAATCATATTGTGAATATTTATTCCATAATTTGCTAAAACAGAAGTAATTTGACCAACCATATTTGGTGTATTTTTATTGACAACGGTTAACCTGTATGAAGATTCTCTTTTAAGCGTTGTGTCAGGAAAGTTCACCGAGTTAAAAATTTCACCATCAAGTAAAAATTTTATAATTTGTTCACCTGACATTATGGCACAATTCTCTTCAGCACTAGAAGTCGAAGCTCCAAGATGCGGAAAAGATATAACACTATCTAAACTCAGGAATTCAGGACTTGGAAAATCAGTAACATAATATTTTAATTTTTCTGATTTAAGATAAGTATCTAAAACTTTTTCATCAACAATTTCTTGCCTAGCAAAATTAAGTAGTACTGCATCTTTGTTGATTTTTGAAAATAGATTTGCATTGAAAATATTTTTTGTAGATGAGTTAAGTGGTAAATGGAGAGAAATAAAATCAGAAAGCTCAACTAATTGTTCTGGTGAACTTGCCCTGACTATTGCTGAAGACAATTTCCATGCGGAGTCAATAGAAATAACTGGGTCATAGCCAATCACATTCATTCCAAGTGATATACAAGATTCAGCAACTAAACTGCCAATTTTTCCAAGTCCAATAATACCAATTGTTCTGCCTTTAATTTCAGTGCCAACGAATTCTTTTTTTAAATTTTCAACTTCAACTTTAAATTGGTCAGTTGGCAAATCACCAATTTTAAGAAGAGAATTTTTCGCACGAAAAATATTTCTGGAAGAAATTAATATTGATAAAATTACCAATTCTTTTACAGCATTTGCATTTGCACCTGGAGTATTAAA
>Ga0255759_10006002_pt1 | contig 10309 bp, 3 predicted proteins | sample 101ome_20_FD_179959 | JGI IMG/M metagenome (GOLD analysis project Ga0255759, IMG submission 179959) | Coastal salt marsh microbial communities from the Groves Creek Marsh, Skidaway Island, Georgia - 101404AT metaG (version 2) | ecosystem: Environmental > Aquatic > Marine > Intertidal zone > Salt...
AAAATCAGGAACTTCTTTACAAACAGCGGAAGCTCCTGTAATTTATGACGGTTTATGGGACGGAACTTTTGTATATTCTTGGACCCAAAACCCTGCTTGGCACGTTTATGACTTGTTAACTAACAAAACTTATGGATTAGGAATACCAGAAGATCACATTGATAAATATTCTTTTTATGATTCAGCTGTTTATAATGATGCATGTGATGTTACATCTGGTACTTTTATAGGAGTAGATGCTCAAGCAGACGGTACTTACAGATATAAGCCTAGGACTACTAAAGCCACAGTAGAAGAAACTCTAGCAGGTCTTCCTGCAGGAACTTCTATTAAAGAACGTAGATTTATATTTGATGGTCTTATAACAGATAAAAAACAAATTATAGATGTTATAAATATAATTACTCTTAGTTTTAGAGCTATGCTTTACTATAAGGCAGGAAAACTTTACCTATTCCAAGATAAACCAGATGATATGCCCGTTGCTATCTTTAATGAAGCAAATATTAAAGAAGACAGCATGAGTATTAGTGGTATAGACGAGGAACAGCTTTTAACTGGTGTTGATATCTCTTTTACTGACGCTACTAACCACTATAGACAAGAAGTAGTTAGAATTGACGATGCAAAGGCCCTTTCAGAAAGAAACGGTATAGAAAACGTTTTAGATTTAAGATTTGATGGGGTAACTCGTAAAAGCCAAGCTATAAGGCTTGGGCAATATATGATTGCAGATAGGAAATATTCTAGAAGGCGTATTGAGTTTGACACTTCTACTGAAGCCTCTGAGCTTAAGCCTGGAGACTTGATTTCTGTATCTCAAAGAGTTACAAGTGTAGCTTGGGGATACGGAGGTATAATGTTTGAAAATGCAGAAGAATCTAATACTACTCTAAAATTAGAACATATAACCTCTCCTGCAGTTACCGCAGCAGTTTTTACCTCTAATACTAGTCCTTTGGCTTTAAGAATAGCTAGTGCCTCATCTGGATTAGTAGATACATATTTAATTAGTAATACCAACTATTCTTTAAGCAATACCGCTAATGTTGCTGGAGGCACCGAGATAGTAGAGGTAAATGTTCTAGCAAAATATGATCATCCTACTAAATCTTTTACAAGTTTCGGTAGCTATGGTACTCATCACTTACCTAAAAGATTCGATCTTTGGGCGCTTGGAGAAATATCAGATACAACCAATATTTACACATCTTTAACAGATAAACTATTTAGAATAATTAATGTTCAAAGACTCGTAGATGAAAGAGTTACTCTAGAAGCACAAGAATATGTAAGTAATGTATATGTTGATTCTGATACTTTAATAGATTATAAGCCTTTATTATTTGGTGACTTATTTGATCCTCTTAAAAAACCTCCGGCTCCTCAATTTACTCTTCGTGCGATTCCAAAAAGAGATTTAGATGGATCAGTATATTCAGATATTGAAATCAACTCTGTAACAGACAGAAGTGGGTATTCAAATGAATTTAAGACCGAGTTTTCTAGATCTAGACCTATTACTTCACTTAAATTAATTTCTAACTCTAGTCCTCAAGCCTCTAGAGATATTGTAGAAATGAATTTAGACGATATTGCTGATGTAACAGAAGGAGAGACTTGTATAATTTACGGTAAAAATGGCTATTCTTTTGAATTTGCAACTACTCGTTTGTTAGTTGATGGGTATTCTAAAATAGATGAAGCCCCTGATAAAGCAAATGGTAATATTTCTTTATCCGTATCTGGTTTTGGAGGGTTAATTGATAAGAATTTTGGTTCCGATATACATGTTTTAGACGTAAATAATACATTTGATTTTGGAGGACTAAAAGGTAATGATAGAATTTCCTTACCTATAAATCAAAAAGTTCAAGGAGGCTCTGGAGACGCTGCAGGGTTACTTGGTTTTATAGGATCAGATACTAGATTAGCAAGATACAGTGCTAACGTAGTTGCATTTGATAAGTCTGCTCACACAATAAAAATTGATAATGATCATTCAGGCGCTTCACAATTAATAAGTTTACTTCCTGATCCTCCTTTTTTCATAAACGTACCCCAGGTAGTTGATCATAGATTTTTTGCTAATAACACTCTTTATGTAACTGGTAATTATTTAGAGGTAGTCAGAACAAATGTAGCTACAACTACTAACTTATTTGAAACTCATACCTTCAAACAACCTCTTGGTATTTCAGTTAGGCATTCAGGGTTTGTAGATGTATTTTTAAATAATGAAGTAACAACAAACTTCACTCTAGAAAAAGGATTAGACAATTTAGCTAATTCTCAGGTTAGTATTTCCTTATCCTCTTTACCTACAGCAGAAGCTAATGTTGATGTTAGAGTCACAGCAAATGTTTATACTCCTCCTATTATCGAAAGAGGAGATAATGTTACTTGGAATGTAGGTAATACTTATGGAATTTCAGATACTACTTTTGATCTTGGAGCACCTTCTTATAATGCTTATCTAACTGCTAATGGTATATTTAGAGTTACTTTAGATGACAATATTAAAGCTAACGTGTCCCAGGCTTATGCGATTAATATTACTCCAAATCCTATTGGAACTGTAGGGAACTTAAATGTTGGAGCAAAAACTTTTACTCTTGACTATGATCATACAAGATTCCCCGGTCTATTAAATTTAGCTAATAACGCAGTTTATAGATTAAACGTTCCTCTAGATCGGTTTACTCCTTTAGAATTTGATAGGGGCACTAATGCTAGATACATACACAGAGCAGAACCAGGTGTTCACGCAGTAAGGGCTAGAAATGTTAATAAGTTTGGTAGGCGCAGTGAGTTTGTACAAAAAGAAGTTGTTGTAAGAAATATTCCTATCAAAGCTGTTTCTAACTTAAATATTTCAGAAGAAATTTACAAAGACTCTACAATTGGTGTAGCTGTTAGAGCTATTATTGTATTTGACCATATTGAAGGACAAGAAGTTACTGATTATGAAATTTCATACAAAATAACTGGAACTGCTACAGGAGACTTAACATCATTCAACACTGTAAAAGTTTCGGCTGCTGGTGTAGATTCTGATGGTAAAATCAGGTTTAAAATAGATAATATAGAAAAAGGGTTAAATACTAACCCTAATAGTGTTACGGCTAGGGTTACCCCTTTAAATAAAAATATTAGAGGCTCTACAGTTGCTAAAACACAAGAAATTATAGGAAAGCTTGCTCCGCCCCTAAACGTACTAAACTTTGCTGCTGGACAGGCTGGTGATACTCTCGTCTTTGTTTGGAAATATCAAATTGACCCTGTAACAGGTGATAATATTGACCTTGATCTGATGGAAGTTCAGATAAGAAGAGTCTCAGGACAAGTAGCTACAGATCAAGCAAACTTATTAGACTTATGGCCTCGATCTGATGAAGTCGCTATCGTTGACGCTCGAACAAACAGAGTTGTTGTAGATATTGATCAGTTTGGGCAATATACATATTTAGCTAGAACAAAAGATACATCAGGTATATTTAGTGAAACAATTGTAGCATCTACTTTTACGTCTATTGCGCAAGCTTTTACTAATGTTTATAGAGCTTATAACGAAGACTCTCCTGGCACTGCAGCTGTTACTGGTGTTACAAATGCAAATGATGGAGAAACAAACTTTCCAAGTTTTGCCGACTCAAATACTGGAGGATTGGCTTTTGCCAAAGCAGATAGTGATTTTGACTCTAGTGTAGTTGATAATGCTAACGGAACTTCCTCTGGATGGAGTGTAATTAGCGGCTCTCCTACAGACTTAAGAGCGTTAGAAGATGCAGTTTATCAAACTCAGATTAGAGATTTAGGTAATATAATAACAGGGTCTATATCTGCTACTGTTGTAGGAGATCAATCTCTTAAATCTACTTGGTTAGATTATACAGACCAAATAGGAGGAGATCAAGTAACTGAAGCCTCTTCTGGTTCGGGTATATTGAAAGATATAGATTTTTCCGGTACTTTGGGTATCGGAGAAATTCTTGGTAGTTCTAACACAGGAGCTGCAACAGTAACATATGGGGCAGAAAATAAGACCTTAGTAAGTGGTGTTTCAGGGTCTTTTCCTGCTAATGTATTCGGAATTGTTACTCTAGGTAATTTTGACGGAGATGACTCAAATGCAAATGTCTTTTCTCTAATCGCTGGAGTTTCTAGTGATGATGAGATTGTTTTAGGAGAGTCTTGGTATGCCAATGGAAGATCTACAGGAAGTAACGGTTTTTCAAATTTAACAGTTGCAGGAACCTCCTATAAACTGGTAAACTTAAAACAGTGGCTAGATTTATCTGAGTCATCGACTTTTTATGGGACTGTAGGAATTGTTACAAGTAACCTATTATTTAGATACTCAACAGATAATCCATTCTATGCTAATGGTAATGTTAATGTAAGCGCCTTCACTACTGTAGCTAATTCTGATGGTTTTAGTAACTTTGTTACAGGTGCTAGAACTTTTAGATACTTCCAGTTTAAATACGAAGTAATTAATACAGACCCAACACAAGCCGAGTTATTATTAGATCAGTTTAGATATCAAGTTTCATTAGACGAAAAAACATTTACAGAAATTGTGACTGTTGATACACAAGTAGTTAACGTAGATTACAGCCAAATGGGTTATACTCAAATCCCTAAAGTTACTTCATTGTCTGTATCTGCAAGTTCTAATCAAATAGCTTTACCACAAGCGGTTATTTTGGATAGAGGATTGGAAGGAGCAAATATATCAGTTTATTTTGCGAACGGCGCATCAGCACACGATATATTAACTCCTGATGGAACATCAGACGTTATAACACCCCAAGTAGACTTTGCCGTGACAGGAGTTTAAAAAATGGCACTATCAGATTCAAATACTTTTGTGCTCCCTTCGCAGGGAGCCTCTATTGCGGTTTCAAGATCGCAATTCAATAACAGTTTAAAAGCTGTTTTATCTAATTTTTATTCAGATGCAATACCAGATACCGAGAACTTAGTAGAGGGAGGTAGTTCTCTAACAGTTACTGAGTATGATGGTATGTTTTATAGGGCTTCTGATACTGGTGTGGTTTATGTTTCTGATAGTGCTATCACTGTTGCCTCTGGTAGAACAAATCGCCCCATAGGAGGTAACTTTACTAGATATGGTATAGCTTGGAGACAACAAGGAAGCCTTGCAGCAGCAGCGGCTAATATATCAGACTTTGATGTAGGTGAAGCTTTTGCTATAGTAAAAGATACTGCGGGGTCAGCAAATAACTCTGTATGGTTAAGGATTGCTACAACTGGTACTTTTAACTCTGATTGGATTAATCTAAGAACCCCTCAATCAGATACAGTAGCTACTGGTATGGTTAATGATCAAGCTATTACCGGTCCTAAATTAAATGCTTCTATGACAGCAATTCCTACAACTGTGATGGAACATACTTCTGCAGTTACAATTACCCCAAGAATAGTAGTTTCCAGCTTTGCTAATAACCAAACTATAGCTACTAGCGCTGCTATTGAATTAAAAACTGCTACTGTAACTAATGATGTAGCTTTGGGATTCAATAACGGATCAAAAAACGCTTCTATAAAAATGATTCCAGGTAATACTGGAAATACAGATAGAGGTGTTGGAGTATATACTACTGCAGATGCTCTTGCTCCTATCAGAGCTAATCTAGTAATGCAGTCTGCTATTACTGGTACTACTACGGAATCAACAGCGGCTCCTTTATTGCCCGCAGGTGTGACTGTAGCTTGGCCAGCATCTACAGCTCCAGAAGGTTGGGTGCTATGTACCGGGCAGGCCCTCAGCCGAACTACATATGCTTCTCTATTTGGAGCCTGCGGCACTACTTTTGGATCAGGAGATGGCTCTTCTACTTTTAATGTTCCTGATCTTAGAGGTAGAGCTATTTACGGAACAAATACTGGAACCATTAACTTAGGGACTACAACTACAGGAGTTTCGTCTGGTTTTACTAATACTACTGATTCTCATGGAGGCCACGTACACACGTCTTCAACTACAAATGTTATTAATACTACAGACAAAGATGCAGCTGTTGCCGTTGCTGTTGCTACTTCGCCAACAAACTCTGGCGGGTCGCATACTCATACAGTTACTTTCCCTGGAATTTCAATGAATTATATTATAAAAACTTAGGAGATACCAAATGAACACAATTAAATTTAATGCTATTGACATTGAAGCAAAAACAGTGTATTGTTACTTTAGAGATGTCGAAAATGATGGACCTAGAGCAACACCTATAGAAAGGTCTTTCCCTTTTGATGCTTTTATGGAAAGAGAACCTCATCTTTTAAAACTTTTAGAAGGAGATGTGTATTCTTTATACATCGAAGATGCCTATACTGAGAAAAAAGTTTTAGACGGAACTTATGGGCCTATGCAGGAAGAAGAAATAGAATACTGCAAAAACATAGTTTACAAGGCTTGTAGAGATTTAGAATACGAAGATTTACTAGCTCCTCCTTCTGTAGATGATCAAATTGATTCTTTCATTAAAGAATTTTTTGAGGAAGATGATAATCCAGCAGAGCAAAAAGACTTTTTAGCAGACTTTTTTAAGGAATTAGAAGAAGATAAATAATTAGGAAGCGTTTATTTAAATGGCACTGACACAAATTACATCACAAGTAATTTCATCAAATGTTATTACAGCAGACTTAGTAGCTTCAAATGCTATTGTCGGAAGACATTTAGAGCACGGAATCATTACAGCAGAACACTTTGCTGCTAATGTTGTTTCCGAAGGTCCTATTGCTGCTAATATTAACTTAGTTCAATCTAATGTTGTTGCTACTCAAACAAATGTAAATACTGTTAGTGCTAATGTAGGAAGCATCAATGCTAATGTTATAGCCTATGCTGCTAGAGCAAATGCTAATATAGATATCGTTTCCCAAAATGTTACAAATATTACTAATGATAGTACTGATTTAAATATTGATAATGGTACTTTCTTTATTGATAAATCGGTAGATGGTATTGGTATTAATAATACTGCTCCTTTTGGAACTAGTATTACTATAGGCTCTCCTGCAAATATTATCTTTAACTATGGATCAACAGTAGGAGCTAATGTTGTAATTGGCTCCCCTTCAACAACTACAGGATTTACTTTTGACTTAAGAGGCACTGCTAATACAGGTGCTATTACTGCTACTTCTGTTTCTTCTGCAGGAGTGGAACTTAGAGCAAATGATTATGCTACTTATCTTATGGCTAAAGGCGGCATCGACGGAGCTAATACTGCTATATCTAATGAGATCGCAGCTACTAATACTGATATTACAAACCTTGTAACGGGTCTTGAAGGTGCTAATACTGCTATATCTAATGAAATTACAGCTACCAACACAGATATTACAAACCTTGTAACAGGCTTACAAGGTGCAAATACTAATATCTCTGGTAATGACACAGACATCACAAATCTTGTAACAGGACTAGACGGCGCTAACACAGCTATTGATGCCATAGTAGATGGATCAACAGCCTTTACAGGTGCTGTTACTATGAACGACGACTTAACAGTTCAAGGTAACCTTACTGTTGCAGGTTCTTTTGCAAATCTTGCGGTTCAAGATTCTTTCACTGATGATAGACTTTTATATTTAGCTAATAATTTTACAGGTTCGCCTTCTCTTGATGTTGGTCTTCTACTAAATCGTGGAGACGACGGTAATGTATTTATTGGGTATGATGAATCTCAAGGGGAAGTTGCTCTACTACACAACTTTGACCCTGCTACTAATACAGCTATTTCTGCGTCTGCAGCCGCTAACCTTAGATTAAACACTGGTTATTTTGATGATGGAGCAGCCAGCGCTCCCTCTATTACTTTTGACTCTGATCCTAATACAGGTATTTGGAGAGCTGGGGCAGAAACTATTAGTTTTACAACAGCAGGAACTAATAGGTTTAATTTATCTACTGCTTCTTTTGCAAGTCCTCAAACTGGAGGTATTAGACTAACCTACGCAAACGGTACTGCCGCCGCTCCTGCATTTAACTTTAGTGGTGATGCAGATACTGGTATGTATAGAACAGGAGCAGACGGACTTGGTTTCTCGACAGGTGGAACCGCTGCGTTAACTATTGCAGATAACCAAGATGCATCTTTTGCGAGTAATGTTGATGTTGCCGATGGCCAATATATTAGAGTTGGTGATGGCGGTGATCTTAAGATATTTCATTCTGGAACTTCTAGTACCATTCAAGATAGTGGTACAGGTAATTTATATATTGCTGGTCAAGACATTCAAATTACAAACCCATCAGTTTCAGAAATTATGGCTACCTTTACTGTTGATGGTGCAGTAACCCTTTATTATGATAATGCAGTCAAACTTACAACTAAAACAGACGGGGTAGATATTACTGGTGAGCTGCAATCTGATTCCCTTGATGTAGATGGCAACGCTGATATATCTGGAACTCTAACTATGGGATCTCATATTATCTTAGGAGACAGTGATGAGATTCAATTAGGTGCTTCTACTGACCTTAAAATATATCATAATGGTACTGATAGTTATGTTGATAATGTTACAGGTAGTTTAGTTGTTAGAACTACTGCTAACGATAGTGATGTTGTTATAGCATCTGATGACGGTTCTGGAGGGGTAGCAAACTACTTCTTAGCAGATGGTTCTACAACTGCGGCTTTACTATATTTTGGTGGAAGTGCTAAACTTACAACTAAAACAGACGGTGTAGACATTACGGGAGAATTACAATCTGATTCTCTTGATGTAGACGGTAATGGTGATATTGCAGGAACCTTAACAATTTCTAGTGGCGGTCTTGTGGTCCACGATTCAAATGGTAGTTCCACAAACTCATTAGATTTAGATTACAACGGCACTTCTGGTGCTGGTACTATTAATGTGGATAGTAATGGAGGAAGTACTTACTTAGCTATCGGAACTAGTAACTCTGGGACACTTGCAGAAAAACTTAGAATTACTAATACAGGTAATCTTTTGGTAGGGACTACAAGCTCAGGATTTGATTTTGACGCTAGAGGAACTTCCAATGTAGGAGTATTTACTGCTACCTCTGTTACTGCAGATACAGTAACATCTGATGGGGTAGAACTTCGTGCAAATGACTATATTACTTATACCCAGTTAAATGCAAACCTTAATGCAGTATCTTCAAACGCTGATGCTAAAGTAGATAAAGCAGGAGATTCTATGACAGGCGCTCTTGCTATGGGAACCAATAAAATTACTGGTGTAGGTGATCCTACTGCCCTACAAGACGCTGCAACTAAAGCATATGTAGACGGTCTTCTTGGTGCCTCAATTGTTCCTACTTATGTAACTAATACCTCTGTAGGAACGTCAAACGTGATTGCTTTAACCAACTCTCCTGCTAGTATTGATAGAATTAGTGTTGCTTTGAATGGTGTTGTACAAGCACCAACCGCTGATTGGATATTTAATGGAGGAAATAACTCAATTCAATATACTGTAGCAAGTCTTCCCTCTGGCTTAGTTACTGTGATTTCCGCATGGGATACACCATAATGAGGGATAGATGCGAAAATATAGACAAATAACTACTGAATTAACTTTTAGATGTAATGCAAAATGTCCCGCGTGTCATCGTTTAAAACCTCTAAGAATAAATTTAAATGATGAACAATATACATATACATTAGATAGGTTTAAACAAGTATTTTACCCAGAGTTTTTAGAACAACTTGACTGGATTGTTTTAAATGGTAACTTTGGAGACTCTATAATGAATAAAGAGTTTCGTGAAATTATTACATATGTTAAAACATATGGAACTCGTTTAAATATTCATACTAATGGTGGCATACATGATTCTAGCTACTGGACCGATGTAGGAAATATTTTAACATCAGATGATATTATTAATTTTGATTTAGATGGGTTAGAAAATACACACTCTATTTACAGAATTAATACAAAATTTGAAAATGTATTTAATAATGCTCGTTCCGTTATATCAACTAAACGTCCACAAGTGCACTGGAAGTATATAGTTTTCGAACATAATAAACATCAAGTAGAAAAAGCTAAAGAACTAGCTATCTCAGAAGGTTTTCACTCTTTTTCTACTGTTAAAACTGGTCGTGATTTTGCAGCACCAAAATCTGGAGATTATGTTCATGCTAAAAAGAAAACAGACTTATCTTCTATCCCAAAACAAATTATATGTTCGTGGGAAGAATGGGGAAAGTGGTATGTTGCTCCAAATGGTCTAGTATTTAGATGTTGTTGGACAGGAGCACACTACTTTGATAAAAGTAATGATAGATTTTAT
>Ga0255759_10006009_pt1 | contig 10303 bp, 13 predicted proteins | sample 101ome_20_FD_179959 | JGI IMG/M metagenome (GOLD analysis project Ga0255759, IMG submission 179959) | Coastal salt marsh microbial communities from the Groves Creek Marsh, Skidaway Island, Georgia - 101404AT metaG (version 2) | ecosystem: Environmental > Aquatic > Marine > Intertidal zone >...
ACAATGTTTTTTTAGACCCTTCAGGAAATGCGCTTGAATTTAAGGCATTTAATGACGATAATCAGATTTTTGCAAAGTAAGGAGAATTTTATTAATGGATAAAACAGCAGTTGTCCACTGGGCACCGGAAATTGGGGGTCAATTTTGGTGGAATGGTGTATTCTTTGTTCTAATTTTTGTTCCTTTCATGTTATTTATTGGCAAGAAATTATCTTCTAAACAACGTGATTATATGTTGTATGGAATGGGAGCCTATCAGTTAATCAAAGTATTTACTGTGCAAATGTCTCATATTTTATCAGATAATTATATTTTAGCGACACATCTTCCTATACAATTATGTGGAATCTCAGGAATTCTTGCTGGAGTTGTAGTGTTTTATAGAAAGCAACTACTTTTTGAATTTTTATACTATTTTGGTATCATAGGATTTATTCATTCGATTTTAACCCCAGAATTTACTGGAGGAACATCTCCTTGGAACATTTTTGACTATTATGTCTCACACTCAATGTTGCTAATTGTTCCAGCTTGGCTTATGATGTATTATGAGCAAAGATTAAGACATAACGCATGGTGGACAAGCTTTATTTATTTACAACTTCTTGTGGTGTTAGTTTCGCAGGCCAATTCTATCATTGGTAATGGTGCTAATTATATGTATTTAGCTAAGGCACCGATAGCTGATAGTCCATTCGTTTTGCAAGACCCTTACCACATAATTGGTTTTGAAATTTTTGCAATTATTCATTTTTATGTTCTTGACGTAATAGCAAGGCGGATTTTCGATAAATGACACTACTGTTAGCATACTTCTTCTTAGCATTATTTTTATCTTTTTTATGCTCGCTTTTAGAGGCAGTATTGCTCTCTACGCCTGCATCATATTCATCTATTCTATCTAAACAAAATATTTCTCAAGGAGAACGCCTAGAACGTTTTAAGGAAAATATTAATCGTCCTCTTGCAGCAATTCTAACATTAAACACATTTGCTCACACATTAGGTGCTGCCGGAGTTGGAGCGCAAACCTTAGAACTGTATGGAGAAAGCTCTGTTGCAATTGCCTCGGGAATTCTAACTTTATTGATACTAGTGTTTTCTGAAATCATACCAAAAACTATTGGAAGTGTATACTGGAGAGGTTTAATAGGAAATACGACTTTAATTATAGAAGTTTTAATATTTTTTACTTACCCATTAGTGCTTCTAGCAGAATATATTTCAAACTTTGGGGAAGATGAAGCTACTGTAACCAGAGAAGAAGTGATTGCAATGGCAGAAATGGGTGAAGATGAAGGTGTCTTAGAAGAACAAGAAACCGATATTATTGAAAACACTTTAAAACTCAAAGATATAAAGGTAAAAGATATCATGACCCCTCGATCAGTAATATTTGCGTTAAAAAGCGATTTTACGGTCGGTCAAGTGCTTGAAGAGCATGAAACATTGGATTTCACTAGAATTCCTATTTTTGAGGGTAGTTTAGACGTTATAAAGGGTATGGTTAATCGATATGAAATCATTAATCGTAAGGCTGAAGATCAGTTTAGTACAAGAATGCACGAAATTTCACAAAAAGTTCCATTTGTTAATGAAAATGATCCTATTGATAAGGTTTTGGAATTGTTTATAAAAAATCGTGATCATATGGCTTTAGTTAAAGATAATAGCGATATACTTACTGGTTTAATCACCTTAGAGGATGCAATTGAAACTATTCTTGGGCAGGAAATTGTCGATGAACATGATTCAGTGGTTGACATGAGGGATTTAGCTGAATCAAAAGAACAAGAATAAATAATTAATTAAATATTTGAGTTTTTAAAATCCTACATTAACTTCACCATCAGTTATGGCAAAAAAACAAACATTTACATCAAAGCTAAGTAAGCAAGGCAGCAACTTTAAATATATAAAACATATTAAGTCTGTCAAATCTGAAGATACTGGTCATATCAAGTTTTTAGAAAATATGGTTAGATTAGAAGAGAATGAAAATCTTGATCAGGCTTTGAAAAGAATGGAAGAAGAATCCAAGCAAGTTTTATCGTTTGGAGAAGTTCTTGAAGAGGCGTCTACTGAAGAACAGCCTACTGAAGAAGCTCCTGTAGAGGAAGCACCAGCAGAAGAAGAATCAAAAGAAGAAGCTCCTGCGGAAGAACCTACAGAAGAAACACCAGCTGAAGAACAGCCTACTGAAGAAGCTCCTGTAGAGGAAGCACCAGCAGAAGAAGAATCAAAAGAAGAAGCTCCTGCGGAAGAACCTACAGAAGAAACACCAGCTGAAGAAGCTGAACCGGCAACTGAAGACGAATCAGCTGAACAAGCTGAAGAATCCTCCGATAAATAATTTTTGGAGAGGTGGCCGAGTGGCTTAAGGCGCACGCTTGGAAAGCGTGTAGAACGCAAGTTCACGCAGGTTCGAATCCTGTCCTCTCCGCAAAAAAATGTTAATTAAACCTCTCATTCATTATGCTTTTCATTTTATAGTTCCTGTATTTATTGCTAGAGCCTTATTTAAAGACAATTGGGTTAAGGCATGTCTTTTGATGTTTGCAACAATGTTAATTGATTTAGATCATTTATTAGCAACACCTATTTTTGATTCCAATAGATGCAGTATTGGTTATCATCCGCTCCATACTATTTATGCTGCATTATTTTATTTAATCCTTTTTTTTAGTCCAGATTGGAGGTTAAAAGCAGTATCTATCGGATGTTTATGGCATCTTTCTACTGACTATATTGATTGTTTGTTGTAATATTTTATAATGAATTCCATTAAAAAAATTAAAACAATAGACAATTTAGAATTTTTTACCGTTTCTGTAGATTCAAAAAAAGAGATACCTTTTATTGATACTATGGTGTCTGCAGGATTTCCTTCTCCAGCAGATGATTATCTAGATCTTCCTATTGATTTAAATGAATATTTAGTAGAAAACAGCGCTGCAACATTTTATATCAGAGTCTCTGGTAATTCTATGCAAGATGAAGGAATTGATGATGGAGATTTATTGGTAGTAGATCGATCAAAGACTCCTAAGAATAATGATATTGTCATTGGTGTATTGAACGGAGAATTCACCGTGAAAAAAATTCAAAAAACAAAAACCAAATTATTTATGGTTGCAGCAAATAAAGAGTATAAGAAAATTGAAATTACCGAAGAGATGGATTTTTCTGTTTGGGGAGTTGTAACCTATGTCATCCATAAGACAAGATAGCTACATAGCTATTGTTGATTGTAACAACTTTTACGCCTCATGCGAGAGAGTTTTTAATCCTAGTTTAAACAACAAACCTGTTATTGTGTTGTCCAATAACGATGGATGTGTTATTGCGCGCTCACAAGAAGTAAAAGATTTAGAAATCCCCATGGGAATTCCAGTTTTTAAAATTAAACATCTTGTTGAAATTCATGACATCCAGATTTTTTCATCAAATTTTGCGTTATACGGGGATATATCTAATAGAATTATGAATATCATTCGCTCGGGTAACCCTGAGATGGAAGTCTATTCTATTGATGAAGCATTTGTTACTATCAATCCTCGTTATACAGATCCCATAGATTATGCTACAACACTTAGAAACAAGATCTATCAATGGACAGGAATACCGGTATCAATTGGAATAGGAAAAACCAAGACCTTAGCTAAAGTAGCCAATCATTTATCCAAGAGGGACATAGGAAAGGATAACGTTTGCTTAATTGACAGTAAGAATGATCAGGATTTGTTGCAGAAAGTTAAAGTACACGACATCTGGGGAATTGGAAGAAGAAAGCAAAAATTTTTGAAGATTAATGGTATTTATAATGCCTATGATTTGAAACAGGCTAATCCAGAGTGGATTCAAAAACATATGACTATTATTAGTAGGCATACCGTAGATGAGTTGAATGGTAGAAAAAAAATAGAGTTAGAACGTGAATTTGCCACCAAAAAGAGTATTTCAACTTCTAGGTCGTTCTCTAGGATGATTTCTGACCTTAATACCTTGAGAAGTGCTATTTCGTCACATGCTTCTAGATCTGCTGAAAAACTACGGTCACAAAATAGCTTTGTAAACTCAATTGGAGTATATTTGTGCACCAATCGTTTTCGCGCTGATTTGCCTCAATATCGTCGTTATATCAACGTTCAGCTGCCCGTTGCTTTAAATGATACCAGTGGCATCATTAACGCTGCTTTAGAAGGATTATATGTGATTTATAAAAGTGGATATGAGTATAAGAAATGCGGAGTAATCTTAAATGACTTAGTGCAAGCAAATGAGGTGCAACAATCACTGTTTTATAATCGTAGAGATAAGGATGAACGTATTAGCGCATCTATCGATCAAATCAATCAATCTTTTGGTTCAGACACTATCAGATACGCTGTGCAAGGAGAGAATGAGTCTTGGTCAATTAAAAGAGAAAAACTTTCCCCAAGCTACACCACAAATTGGAACGAATTTTTAACATTGAAGGTTTAGTAAGCATATACTAAACTTTAAAAATGAAGCACTGTATCATAATGCTAATCTTGTTTAGTACTTTTTCTGAAGCTCAAGAAGTGTCAACCGGCAACATTTTAGAGGACCATGACAAAGCGGTTGAAGGAATTCTGTCAGATGAAATTAAAAAGCAAACTGGGATTATAAATAAAGCATTAGCAAAACAAAGTAATGACGTTCTTTTTGCTCAAGCAACATATTCTTTTTTGGGTATTGTAGGTACTATAATTTTGGAAGGGAATAATTCAAATCCAGCAAACTTCATACCGATTATCATAGGTCACACAATTGTTCCAGTGCTTGAAATGAAAGATATCAACAATAGCAATGAACCCGAATCATTGAAAAAAATGCGTAAAAGCAGGGTAAGGGTAAATACCATGCTAGGATCCATACCATTAATTAAGTGGGGTATTGTGATAGCAAGAACACCAAAAGCGTTATTGGACAGTATTTTTTAAATATGAAAAAAGTACTTATAGCATCTGAAAATCCAGTAAAAATTAATGCAACTAAGAAAGCTTTTGAAGAAGTCTTTACCGATCGTTTTGAATTTGAAGGAATTTCTACTGATTCTTTGGTTTCAGACCAACCCATTTCAAATGATGAGACTTTAAAAGGAGCAACCAATAGACTTCAAAATATTCAACATTTGGAAGCAGATTATTTTGTTTCTATTGAGGGTGGAGTAGACTTGCTTGATAATAATTATGAAGCATTTGCATGGGTAGTTATTTCAGATAAAAATAAAGTTGGAAAAGCTAAAACAGCAACATTTCCATTGCCCATTAAAATTTCAAATCTTATCAAAGAAGGATATGAGCTGGGAGATGCTGATGATACAGTATTTAAACGTTCAAATTCAAAACAGAAAAACGGTGCTGTTGGAATCTTAACAGATAACCTAATAAATAGGACCGATTATTATACTCATGCAATTATTTTAGCATTAATTCCTTTTACAAATTCAAAACTTTATTAAAAGTTATTATATTTGCACATGTTTAAAGCCCTTCATGAATTACGAAAGAATACTAGAGAGTCTGGTATCAAGGAAGCTATTAGAATGATGTTTAAAAAATATGGCTGGAAATTGGGTGTAGCCATTTTTATGTATTATCTTATTCGAGATGTCACCCTATATATCGTCATTCCTTATCTGATTTATCGTGGATTTTTAGGCTAAGCTATTTTGATAGCATTCCTGGCATTGAAACTACATTAAATTGGATTTCAATTTCCTCATTAATAACCTTGTCTTTTGCAGTATCTCTAGTGGTTTGAAGTTGATTCCAAAAGGATTTAGGATTATCAAGGTGCATTTCAGAACGGTATTGTACCCCAAAATCGTTTCTATTAAAAATTAAGGTTCCTTCAGCAGTTTTAATATCTGAATCAAGATTAATAATCGATTCAAATGAAACCGGATTGGTTTTCCCTTTTACCGTCATTGAACCGTCAAGAAGCATTTTATATCTTCCGTCCTCTAATTTTTCTAAAATTTTACTATTCTTGATGGATAGTTTAGCGGTTGGAAAATTTTCAACATTAAAAAAATCTGCACTTCTTAAATGACCAACCAGTCTTTCACTTGAGCTTCCAGAAAGTTCGCTATTTGTTAAAGACAACATGTTAATCACAACATCTCCAGAAATTTTTTGATTATCTAAAACAATATTTCCACTTAACATTCTCAATTTTCCAGTATGTTTTTTGACTCCAAATTTTAAACCACCAGTCCATTCAAACTTACTTTTACCTACATTAAGAAAAATGGTAGGACTAATTAAACTATCATCTATTTGTTTGGTTGCAATATTGTCTAGTCTTTTCATTGGAATCAGTTCTTTTTCAGATTTATCCAAAAGTTGAGCAAAAGAAAAACTTAGCAACAACATTAATATTAAAGATTTTTTCATAAGTCTATGGTTTCCTTTTAATTTTTTTGAAAATAAATTTCCTTGAAAAATTAATATATTTAGTTTTTAACAACAAGTAAGCATATAATTTGCTTAGTAATTATCTTTTATTTTCGTTTATAATTGATAAATTACATAGTTTTTGGAGGCATGGCAGAGCGGTTGAATGCACTGGTCTTGAAAACCAGCAAGGGTGTAAGCCCTTCAGAGGTTCGAATCCTCTTGCCTCCGCAATGAAGAATCCTCGCGTAAGATTCGCACCAAGTCCTACCGGCTATTTGCATATTGGTGGTGCAAGAACAGCTTTATTTAATTGGCTTTTTGCAAAACAGAATAAGGGTCAGTTTTTGTTACGAATTGAGGATACTGATTTAGAGCGATCTAAAGCAGAGTATGTCGATCAAATTACCGATGCTTTATCTTGGCTAGGACTTAATTGGGATGAAGACATCGTACTTCAATCTAGCAACAAGTTAAGACATGAAGAAATGGTAGCAAAAATGCTTGATAACGGTACAGCTTATCGTTGTTTTCTTCAAAAAGAAGAGCTTGATAAGTTGCGATTAGCATCTGAACAAAAAAAAGAAGTTTTTCGTGTACCGCAAACGTATAGAGATTTATCAGAAAATGAAGTCAAAGAATTACTCAATCAAGGCAAATCATTTACTGTCAGATTAAAAGTTCCGGAAGGCGAAACAGTATTTACTGATTTAGTGTATGGTACAATTAAGGTTCAAAATAAAGATTTAGACGACTTTATTATTGCAAGATCAGATGGATCGCCCACCTATAATTTTGTGGTAGCTATAGATGATTCAGATATGAATATTTCTCATGTTGTAAGAGGAGATGATCACTTAGCAAATACTCCAAAACAAATCCTTGTCTATAGAGCTTTAGGTCTAGATGAACCTATTTTTGCTCATTTGCCAATGATTTTAGGTTCAGATAAAAAAAGGTTAAGTAAGAGACATGCTGCAACCAATGTCCAAGAGTACAAGGATAAAGGATTCACCGCTACGGCAATATTAAACTATTTGTCGTTACTGGGATGGAATCCTGATTCCAATAAAGAAATTTTTAATCAAGAGGAATTGATAGAAAGTTTTCAATTTGAACAAGTACAAAAAAAATCAGCAGTATTTGATGAAAAGAAATTATTGTGGATCTCGCAACAACATTTAACAGAAATGAGTGTTAGAGAAGCTATGAATGAAATTTATAAACTAAATCCTGATTGGGGAGATGGTCTTGATTGGAATTATTTAAAAGAAATTGTAAAGCTTATTAAAGATAGATCAAAAACAATTACAGAAATTGCTGAGATGTCAGGACTATTTTTTCAAGAGTCACTTGATTACGACCAAGATTTAATATCTAAAACCTTTAATCAAGAAGCAATTGCTATTCTAACGGACTTTAAAAGTTCTTTAGAAAATTGTGATCAATGGAATAGATCTGAAATTGAACTTATTTTTGAAAATTTAATGGCACAGCATAATGTACAGATTGGAAAAGTAATGAAGCCTGTAAGGGTTGCGCTTACAGGTATCACTTTTGGTCCCGGTATTTTTGATTTAATACTATTATTAGGTAAAGATATTTGTTTAAAACGTGTTCGTAAGCTTTTGTCCATATTGGACTAAAAATTTATCAGGTTGAAGCTCTGATATTTGATTGATAACTTCTTAACTGATTTACATATGCGCCCGTAGCTCAATTGGATAGAGCGTCTGGCTACGGACCAGAAGGTTGTGGGTTCAAGTCCTTCCGGGCGTACTAATGTCTGATAACAATCTAACTCAAACTTCCCAAGAAGATTGGATGAGAAAAAGCTTGAGGTTGGCAACAAAAGCTATTCTTGAGGATGAAGTTCCAGTTGGCGCTATAGTGGTGTATAAAGGAAAAATTATAGGCCAAGGCTATAATCAATGCAATTCACTAAATGATGCAACAGCTCATGCTGAAATGCTGGCGATTACCGCAGCTTCAAACACCATAGGAGATTGGAGATTAAACGATTGCACCATGTATGTTACAAAAGAACCTTGCCCGATGTGTGCTGGAGCGATAGTTAATAGTCGAATTGAGTTTTTATATTTTGGCTGTTATGACGAGGATTATGGAGCTTGTGGTTCAAAGTTTGAAATTTGTGGCAATGTCAGTTTAAATACACCTGCTGTAGTTCGAGGAAATTTGCTTGCAGGCGAATCCCTTGCTTTACTTCAAGAATATTTTTTTAAAAAAAGACAGAAGAAAAAAGAATTTTAAATAATAAATGGAAAGATTGCTTTTCTGTTTTTTGGATAAGATTCAAACTTGCTATGATACCATTGATGTCCCTTAATAGCTCTTGGAACAAGATTAGCCATGGTCCATATCATAAATGACAGCCCAGCAAGAGACCAGGTCATTATAGCAAAAGCCGTCCATTCAAGAATTTCTCCTAAGTAATTAGGAAATGAGACATATCTAAACATAAAGCCTTTAGGAATTTTGTATTCTCCTGATTTAGATCGTAATGACAGCAAAATATTGTCAGATTTTATATTGATATATGCCCCAGTGATAAACAAACATACACCTATAATAAAATTCCAATTTGACATGTATTCAGCAGAATATTCCTGAATACTACCAAAATAAGTCCCGTTTATATATCCATTCATCACATTAAACAGGAATGCAAGCACTGCAATAAGAAGTGGCATTTGAGCAGGATTATTCTGTCTTAAAGGATAAATAACACTTCTATTAAAGTAGTGAAGCGACCATAATGATATAAAAGTAATGTTTGTTGGTGTTTTTTCTATATTTCCATTTAAAAAGAAATATAGCAGTGCTAGAGGAGAAATAATCTCCATGACTATCCATCCAAGCTTACTTGAAATCATTGGACCCCAATTAGTTTTTGAAAATTTTCCATAGGGTGCTGGAATTTTTAACAGAGTAATAAAGGTGAGAAAGCCTATACCGAGCCAAATTAGAACTAATGATTCAAAATTTTGTAACATCGATAACAATTTATGAGTAATATTTAATTCTTCAAATATCAGTTATATGCAGCACAAAAATATTATCATTACTGGAGCAACAGATGGAATTGGCTTAGCAGCTGCCAAATCTATTGCTAAAAAAGGCTATCATGTTAGTTTAGTTGGAAGAAATCCTGATAAAGGTAAAAAAGCTCTTGAAGCAATCATTGCACATTCCAGTAATGAAAATTTAGACTTTTTTGAGTGCGACCTTAGTTTAATTGCTAATGTGAAAGATTTAGCAGACAGAATTAAACAAGAGCACAGCAAAATTGATGTACTGTTAAATAATGCTGGTGGAGCAAATAAAACAAAGCAAATCACATCTGAAGGACTTGAAAAAACTTTCGCAACCAATCAAATGAATTATTTTGTACTTTCTACAGAGTTACTTGATATTCTTTCAGAATCAACTGATGGAAGAATAGTGAATGTTGCTTCCAATGCGCACATTGGCGCAGAAGTTGATTATGAGAATATCAATTCTGAAAAAAGCTTTTCTGCATGGACTTCGTATTGTGTTTCAAAGCTGATGAATATTATGTTTACGTATCAATTGTCATCGATGCAAGATAGGGTTTCAGTCAATGTATTACATCCTGGTTTTGTAGATACCAATATTGCAGGTAATGAAGGAAGTTTGATTAAAAATATCGTAAAATTTGGAGCAAAAATGTTTGCTAGAACTGTTGAAAATGGTGCAGACTCCAGTATTTATTTGTCAACTTCTGATGAGGTAAAGGGCGTGTCTGGTAAGTATTTTTTTAAATGTAGAGAAATTAAATCTTCCAGAGCTTCCTACAATCAAGAAGATTGGAAAAAAGTTTGGGATTTATGTGAGGA
>Ga0255759_10006011_pt1 | contig 10303 bp, 19 predicted proteins | sample 101ome_20_FD_179959 | JGI IMG/M metagenome (GOLD analysis project Ga0255759, IMG submission 179959) | Coastal salt marsh microbial communities from the Groves Creek Marsh, Skidaway Island, Georgia - 101404AT metaG (version 2) | ecosystem: Environmental > Aquatic > Marine > Intertidal zone >...
GTAATATTAGGATCTGGTTGCCAAAGTTTAGTGCCCGCTACGCTCATATGCTATGTCCTCTATTTTGTTACTATACTAATAGTATACAGTATTTACAGGAAAAGTCAAGTAAAAATGGACGATTTTGATGAGATCGTCCAAACTCAATACCGATTAAGACTGTTGAGCAGCCTTAATGAACTTGCCAAAACGCTCGTGGAATTCATCAAAACATTCTACTTCGTCTGGATCGATTGGTAGTGAATATTGTGTAAGTGCAAGTTTCATGCCCATTACAACCAATTCAGTTTCGAAGTTATCCATTGCAAATCGTAAAAAGTTGTTAACTTTGTCGTCAAACTTTTTATCGTTTGCATCTGATGCTTCTTTAAGTTCGTAGCAAAGTGAAACAGTGAGGGAATACATAGCACTGATTTCTGTCTGTTTCAACTCTTTAATTTTACCTTCCAAAATATCAGTTGGGTTAGGCATAGAGCTTGCTACTTTTCGGTGTGCCATAAATTTAATTGCAAGACCTTCGCCAATAGCACCTGATACAAGATCAGTAGTTGTGCTTTCGTCTAGGTCATCTTCTAGCAATTCTGACACAAACGACCAAGAACGAGGCGTTGCAAATGAACGACTTGGGCTCTTAGGATCGAAATCGTATAAATCTTTTTTACTAAATTGTAGGAAACCTACAACATCTCTGTGAATTCTATGTTCAGTAGCCCACTGGAACCAGTCATCAAAGTTAACTGCAAGTTCTAAGTGAACAAATCGGTTAGCTAACGGAGCCGGCATACGATATGTAACACCTTTATCAGCATCACGGTTACCTGCCGCAACAATAAGAACATTGTCTGGTAGTACATATTGTCCTACCTTACGGTTAAGAATCAACTGATATGCTGCCGCTTGTACTGCTGGCGCTGCCGAATTCATTTCGTCTAAGAACAAAATAATGTTTTTATACTTTGTTGCCATTTCAGCAGTTGGAAGTTCTGCTGGAGCAGCCCATACCATTGCGTTATCGTTTGCAGAGTAATATGGAATACCTTTAATGTCAGTAGGTTCCCATAATGACAAACGAATGTCAATTACATATGCTTCCATGTATTCACCAATTTGGTGAACAATATCCGATTTACCAATTCCTGGAGGACCCCATAGGAAGATCGGACGTTTTTTCTTAAGTGCATGTTTAATGCTATTTTTTGCCGAGTTCGGGCTTACAGTGCGAGTTGCTACATTTTCCATAGTATTTTTCCCTCTTGTGGTACAGTGCTAAATTTCTTACTATACATATAGTATACACTCTACAAGTTAAATGTCAAGTGTTTTTGATAATTTTATTTGGATTTTTCTTGGCGATTCATAGCCTTAGTTAGTCCATACTTACGTAGATCTCCGCTAAAAAGGTGCAATTCCATTGCTTTCTTTTCGCTTGTTACATGTATAGCTCTATTACTAAGGTAATAAGGACAATCAATAAAGTTGTCTAAAAAGATAATAACTTGTGTAGTTACGGGCATATCTTTTGGAAAAGGAATTTCATATGTTGCTAGTTCTATTTCAGTTAATACATCAAATCCGGCGTCTGTTAATCTTAGTCCGCCTGCTTCTCTAGTATTCTTCCACCATAACGGCAAATATTCTTTAACTGTAATATCGTTTGATGTTTTACCTAGCTGATTTAAGAATATTTTTGTATACGTATCTTTCCAGTTCATTGCTCTTCTATTTCTAATTCACCTTGCGATAACTTATATACCGCAAATTCATCAGTATTAAACATGTCGTTTAATTTCTTTGCAAGGTTATGTGCGTGTCCGGGATTAGAGAATGATACCTTTTTATATTTAGGTCCTGGATAATTTGTAATTGAATTCAAGCTCTTAAGATTGAAAGGCTTGCCGTTGTAGAACACAGCCCAGATGGCTTCTGCATCTAGGACTTGTTCGGCCCTATAGGTCTTTTTATCTATGTGTTCTAGCAATACGGTGGGTTTTGGCCTACTCATATACGTATACTCCTTAAAATTATATACGCATATATTTATCTTTTTTTGAGGTTATCTACGTAGTTTATTTCCAACCAGATCCGCCATCTAAGCGAACTTCTACAGGCTCGTTTGAGCCTGCATTATCTTTTACGTATCTTTCTAGGTCACCTTCAAGCCTTGCCATAACAATACCTAATGTATATGCTAGATTTTTTGCTTGTTGAAGATTAAGTTTTACTTCTCGAGCATTGCCCATATCTGCACTTTTTACTTGCGATATAAACTGTTGTATACTAGAAGTGTTTAATGGTTCATTTTGCATTTGCTTTACTCAATGCTTGTCTCATTTCAATATCAGTCTTAAACGGTCCTTGAGTTTCATAACGTTCTACAGTTATTAGTTTAGGACAAAAAGATTTAACCCAACCTTTTTCGAAATGAATAATAAAGTATCCTGCACAATACAAACTTTTTGATTGCTCACTTTTTGTAAATAAAGAAAGTTTACGTTTTACATCAAATAATGGGTTATATGGATCTGTACTAGTTGGAAATCCGTATACGTTTCTTTCTTTAGGTGATTCTATTTCTTCGTTAACTTGATTAAAGAATACACCGTTTCCGAATACCTTCTTTAATGCACGTTCGCTATCAAAGTATTTTGTCCCTTCAGGACCGCTGAACATAAATTTATCTTCAGAAATACTTAAAGTACCAACTCGAACACCTTCATCTTCAAGGATCCAAAATTTATCTTTAAGAATTGTTTTTGTTTTAATCATTTAGGGTACCTCGCTTGTAATGGTTCTGCAAAACTCGCTGCCTGGTCTGCAATACGTTGCATATCCCATTTAGCACAGAACTTCATAAGACGCATACCAACTTGTGTAATGTCTTTAGGTTCTACTTCTGCAATAGTGTTATTAATTATCTCTTTAATTTCTGCAGGTTGTGCAGATAAATCGCATAGTACAACATTTCGATTATAATCATCTAAGACACGATGTTCCACACCGTTATGATCGACCCAACGCTGTAGCATAAGATTATTCCAGTTATAACCTTTCGCGGACTTATCGTCATATGCTTCCAATAGGCCAACTTTATTCTTTGTACCTTTCTTACGAACGCCTGGATAAGCAGAGAAAACATTGTCACTTGTATCACCTCGCATACATTTTTCAAATAGTAGCCATTGCGGATCGGGCGCAGGCTTTACTTCTTTAGTTTTTTTATCTATAACAGGTTCGCCTTTATCTGTAAAGTAACCTTCGTGTGTAATAGTTGTATTACTAACACCATTGTATTGTTTTACGTTAGGAGCAATAAGTTGTGCAAAGTCACCGTCAGTACTAATTATAACATGATCATCGTTAGGATGACTTTGCACCCATCCTGCAATTAGATCATCTGCTTCTAATTGTGGATGTCTGATCATTGTACAGTTAGTTTTTGTACTGACAAAATCTTTAAATTCGTCAAATATCTCCCAAAACACAGTATCTTCTTCTTGCTGTGTAGGAGTCATTGCATCACGAGTTTCTTGTCTGTTACGCTTGTACGGCTCGTAATAGTCTTTACGCCAGCTACGTCCTTCTAAGCAGAACACAACATGATCTGCATTAAAGTCTGTCCAAGCCTTCTTAACACTATTAAGCGTAATGTGTAACGCCATACCTACTTTAGTATCTAGATCGCCACGTACTACGTGTCGTGCTCTAAAGAAAGTATTTGCTGTATCAACTAGTATGTAAGTTGCCATTTAATTCCTCGTCAATATAACGTTTTAATTCGTGGTCACCAACATCTTCAGGTATCTCATTCTTGTAAAATAATCGATAACTATCACTGCCGTATTTTCCAATTCCATATAACATTGTAGCATCGTTTCCGTCCCATGTCAAGAAGTCTTCACTCATTTTACGCAAACGCTTTTCTCGCACATTTACCATTCCTAACGGTTGTATAATACTCTTAATTGCTTCAGATGTTGTATTAAGTAGTTGTATTGGTGTAGGACATAGTACAAAAAGAGCAGGAAGAACACGCTTAACTTGCTTTCGATTAGTTTGATTTAAGCAGATAACACTAACCATATGTTGCCATACAGTAGATACTTGTTGTTGCACCATTAGATCGTCACGCATTAATCATCTCCGTCTAACCACGGCTGATACCATGCTTCCCAATCCATATTAAAACTTTCGTCTTGTTCAGCATAGTGTTTTGCTTCTTCTAGTAGTCCTGGATGTTGCTCTAGCATTTCACGGAAGTAGCCTGCTTGTTCTTCACTTGCTTCTTCACGCATTTCCTCATCATTTTCTTCGTCTGCCGCAATCCAACTATCCCAAGCGGCATTGTGTGCATCTTCATTTAGATCGAAAATAAGATCATATACTTCTTCTTTAGTTCTCATGATACTTCACTTTTACCTTTGTCAATTGGAACAACATTAATATAGCCGGCACCTCGATCTGTATCCATGCCTTCTTCTTCTAGCATATTATACACAATATCACGGAACCAACGATCTACAATTTGTTCGTCAAGGTCTCCGTCTTCACCGTAGCCTGCTTTTTTAAGATCTTTAATAAAATATTCATTCCAGTCCATTTCAAAAAAGCCATTGCGTACATTGTCTTTGTTTACTTTTACATCTAGTACACTTATCCAAGGCTCTTTACGCTTAGTAGCATAAGCCTTAGGATCTTTTTTCTTTAGAACTTGCATAGATTCTTCTTCGACTCGTGCCTTTTCTTCAGCAATACGAGCTTCTTCCTTGTCAAGTCCTGTTATTTTTTTAAAGAACTGTTTCATAGTCCTGCCTCCCTTACACGATCTTCAAGAGTTTCTTGTTTCTTTTTAGATCGTTTAGTTTCTTGTTGTTTAAAATCATCTGGATCAAACGCATTCTCAAGTCCCCCACGCATTTCCGAATAAGGAGATGTGGAGTCTTGGGGTAAATCGCCATCCTCTTTCCATACACGCTTCTGCGACTTCTTGAACATTGAGATTATACTCTTCCGAACGTCCGCCAAGCGGCATAAGATATACTGGACACTCGATGCCTCCGTCGCGATATGCTTGAACAGCTCTAGTAACTTCTTCGAAATCGTCAGCAGTAGCGACAACAAACTTGAGATACATGTCACTACCGTCAACAAGGCTATACTCACGAGCGACAGTAGGCAATATAGCAGTATCCCAAGGTTCTCCGCTAACACTAAGTTTTGGGGAACAAGACCACGTGACTGTAAATCTATCTTGATCTGTAAGATAGTTAAAGAAGTCGTCGTGTAAAGTTTGTGTAGTGTTTGTTTCAAATGTAACATTTTTTAAGTCCTGCATCTTTGGATGCTCAAATAAATCAATGTAGAGTCGCTGCCATCCTAGCAGTGGCTCTCCACCGGTTAATATTAAGTGAACATCTTGACCATTGTCCATTGTCCACTTTCCTTCTGGTGTTAGACTTAGTAAGTGTTCAACTACTTCGTCTACAGTTTTATCCATCATAAACTTTTTAAATTCAGGATAGATACTTGCATATGTATCACAACCTGTGTGTATAATAGGCAAATCTTCAAATCTTTCTACAGTCTCAATGATATTGTTATCTAGTAACTGTTTTACTTCAGCATTGTGTTTAATACCATTTTTTTGTTTTTCGTTACGCATAGGTTCGTTCTTTAAGCCAAAGTTCATGCAACGAAAGTTACAACCAAATGTACGCAAGAATACACTAGGGACTCCAACAAACTTGCCTTCGCCCTGTACACTATAAAATGCTTCGCTATATCTTAGTTTCATCTTTTAATACTCCAAACTGTATGTTGCCTGCTATTGTTATTCTAGTTTCGTCTGAACTGTAAAACGGTGAAACACTATGTTTAAGTTTTGCTGGAAAAATAATCATTTTATTTTCCCATGTTTTATCAATTCTTAAATCTTCTCTGTGTATATTTCCTAATACATCTGTATAGTAAAAAGAAAAGTCACCTGAGTTAGGATTACAAGAATTGCCCGGTGATGATTCTATTTCTTCGTCTAATGCAAATGGTATTTTTAAAAATATCACAAAACTTGCAATACCTGGATGTGTATGTGCAGGATTATATTCGTGTTTCTTTTGTATAGATACCCAAGCATCGTTCATTACAAATGGTAAATCAGATGTTAAAACACTGTAGTTTCTATTTACATAGTTGTATTTTTTATCATAATCACTAAAATACGGAATAACAAGATTTTCTAATTCGTTTAATGATTTGTGCAGTCTGATAGTTTTAGAAATATGACCGTCGACAACATTGTTTAAAATTTCGTTATCAGAACTTTCTATATTTTCTATTTCGTTACATATGTTTGTAAGATCTTGTTTATTTAGATCTACAATATAGTAACCAAGATTATCAAACGTTACATCAGTAATCATATTAACACGCAAATTCCTGCTGTAGTTTAATGTTGTCGAAGAACTCTTTTTTAGTACCAGGATCATTCTTAAATGCACCTTTTAGTACAGTAGTCTGTGTAAGACTACTATGAGCCATAATACCACGATTCTCACAGCAACCGTGTGTTGCTTGAATGTATACACCCAAGTGTTCTGCATTAGTTGCTAGTTGAATTTGCTTTGCAATTTCGTTTGCAAGTTCTTCTTGCAATGTACCACGTCTAGCGCACCATTGTGCGATACGTGTATATTTGCTAAGTCCAATAAGTTTCTCGGCAGCAATAATACCAATGTATGCAGTGCCTACCACTGGCTGGTGATGATGTGAACACATACTCTTTAGTTCTGAACGAACTACAAGCATACCTTCGTATCGTTCTTCTGAATCATTTGGAAATGCTGTTGCCGTCGGCTTTGGATCATAACGTCCTGCCATAATCTCATTAAAGTACATTTTAGCAAGTCGTCTTGCTGTACCTTCTGAATTAGGATCATTAAGGCGATCAATTACAAGTGCATCTAGCACACTTTCAAATGCTCTAGTAGCATCGTTGATCAATTCTTCTTTGTCGCCCCTTTGTAGGACTTCTGAAATGTTATCGCCGGCCCAGTAACGGATACCAGCATCTTCTAGTTTTTGTTTAATTTGTCTTGCTTTGCTCATTCATTTCTCCGATGTTGAGGCAGTGGATTGCCGTGTATACTGCACAATTATATACAGTATACACTTATTTAGGTTTTTTGTCAAGTAATTAATCAAAATACTTGTTCAACATTTCTAGACGATCATGTGCAGTTGCCATTGCGTCTAGTTCTTTCTGAATTGTTTCAACAATATCAGAATGTTCGCCAATACCTACAACTTTTTCCATGTAAACATCGACATTAGTTTTGTGCAATTCAATCTCCGCTTCTGCGTGTTTCCTTGCCGCATTAATAAGATTTTGTTTCAAGTCCATACATTCCTTTCCTTTTAGTATTTTTGTTTAGATGGAATGACGCCTCGGACGCCGCCTCTCGGATCTTCCATGTCTCCATCACGACGGAAGATTAAATGTACATGCGGATACATGCATGTTTGTCCTGCACTAACACCAGTATTTAGGCCGATGTTATAACCTGTAATAGGATTAGAGTCTGCTTCAACATTCATAGCACCCATTTCTTGGGCAAACTTAAAACACTTTTGAATATTCTCTACAGTGTTTTCTCGTGGAACAATAAGTGTATGTCCTGGTGTTACAGGATAGATATCTTCATATACAACAAAGTCTCTAGTGTCTAAAAAGACTTGTGTCCATGGTGCTCTGCCTTCTTGTTGTGCCTTTTCTAATGTATCAGGATGCATTATTAACTCCTATGTTAAATGCGATTGTTATTCTTTCGTTGTCTGACTTTTGCTGTTCTACTTTATGGTTTAGATAACTAGGGAAAATAATTATGTCGCCTGTTTTTGGTCGAAATGTAAATATGTCTGAATTGTATGCATTATTAGTTGCATCATTGTCTCGATCAATAAACGGCCAATTAGACTCTAAGTTTTTATTTAAAAATACTAATCCTGCATCTTCTTCCTGATTACACTGAACATAATAAACTCCACTCCAAGTAGATGGTAAGTGATTATGTGATTCATGATATGAATGTTTTCTATTAATAGAAAACCAGCTATTATGAAAAACCAAAGAACCATTAAATCCAATGTAACCGTGTAAGTTGGCAGTTTCTGTTCCAAGATAGTCTTTTAAATTTTTACATTCATTCCAATTTAGAATATTTTCTTCTACTCCGAACGATGTATAACCAGCATAGTCAATAACATTATTTTTATTCTCTTTCTCAAAAGATGTGAAAAGAGGAACAAGAATTTTTTTTAGATCTTGTGCTTCTGGGTATTCTCCTACAACAATCGGAGTTGTAAATATTTCATGGAGTTTGAAGTTCACTTTCCTACACTTTCCCAAGGGTAAACTAACCAAACATCTTCTTCTGCTTTGTTTACTTCGTGTACACTGTAACGTACACCATCAAACGTGCTAGAAAGATTTTCTGTAATAACTGCAAAGCGAACATTGGCATTTTCGGTATTCCATACACTATCCCAACCTTCTGAATTAGGCAAACAACTTGACTGCCAGTCTTGTTTAATCCAGTTAAACGTAGCACCAGTATCATTAATGTCATCTACAATTAGAATCTTTTTGCGTCTTGAAAGATCCCAACGGCTTTTGTAAATTTCTTGATCATCTAGTGGAACATAACCAAATGCATCTTCAGCCATCCAGCAGTTACTTTCGCTTTCACCATTGTCATCACGCAAACTAACCTTTAATGCTTCACAACGAATGTTTAACATATTGCTTAGGATAGTTGCAGGTACATTGCCACCTCTTGTAATACCTACAATGTAGTCAGGACGCCAGTTATCTTTGTACATCTGTAGAGCAATGTTAGTACAGGCTTTCTCTACATCCTGCCAACTATAATAATGTTTCTTAATGTTCAAGCTCATATTTCTCTCTCAAATATTGTTCGTGTTGTACCCATTCGCCTTCGCGAATGAATCCCCATTCTCTTAGTTTAGGACCGGGAATAAAAAGGGTCCAAGTATCAACACCAGGCTCAAGCTCAATCCTGTGTAGGCTCCGAGGGCTACAAACTCTAGCATGGCCGGGGGCTCTCCAGAGCTTGCCTTCCGGAGTATGTTCCCAATAGCCGCCTTGTAGGATAAGAGTAAAGTAAGGCCAAGGATGGTCATGTAAATCATCTAAATCACCTTTGTGAAAGTTGTGTAAGAACACGTTGAACGGAAACCATTTGCGGTCTTTTAAAAAAAGATAATAGCGAGTCAAATACGGCTCGTTTTCATAACGATCCATAATTACTCGCTTGCGTCCTAGTTTTTCTAACCAGGCTAAAAATTTAGAACGGAATGTCATCGTCTATTTCTCCTGCCTTTTTCTTGCCTTCATAGTCTTGTTTGCACATGTCATATACGCTTTTAAAGTTGCGCCAAACTTTTTCTAAACCTGGATAATGTTCGCACATACGTTCAATCTCTTCTGGACTGATGCGTGTGTCGTTAATACTAATACTACTAATCCAGTCAACACTATTAGTGTCTAAAGTAAATGTACCATCGCTGACACTGATAGTATCTACCATACTATCACCTGCCCAGTACGTTGTAGTTGTACCGTAAGTATCGTCTAGGTTAATAGTAATATCGCCTGTAGTAGTATCTAGAATATCGTCTAAATTTAAATCATTTATATCGATAGTAAGACTATCATCTTTCTTTGATTGCGTCATACAGTGCCGCTCCGCTAAAAAATTCTTTGTTTAAACGAGTACGCTGTTTGTCTAAACTTACAAGATAGTCGTCATAGTTTTCCATATAATGGCGAATCTTATCAACTAATAAACCTCTATACTTTCTATAAGCAAAATAATCTTCAGTCCATTCACTTGGATACTTAAACTCTGGTAGTGCCATTTCGCTATAACTTAATCTATCTGGAACCATAGGAATAGCATTTACAAGTGCGCCTTCATACCAACTAATGCCTAGTGTTTCTTGTAAGTTTGCACTAAAAACTATTTTTGCTTCACCTAGCAAGTTGTGATATTCGTTCTTAGTAAGTTCACGTTCTTGACAAACTACAAACTCGTATTCTTTAAGATGTTCTGATAAATCTCTAAAAATATCAACTTGCTTCTCTGGTGCAATACGATGCGGAAATAATATTAGATCTCGTTTCTCCATACCTTTGTAACTATCTAAACTGTTCTTTAGATACTCCATAGGCCAGCCTACACGTTTCATTTTATTTTGATCAACTACGCCCATATCGAGTGCAAACGTT
>Ga0255759_10006023_pt1 | contig 10288 bp, 10 predicted proteins | sample 101ome_20_FD_179959 | JGI IMG/M metagenome (GOLD analysis project Ga0255759, IMG submission 179959) | Coastal salt marsh microbial communities from the Groves Creek Marsh, Skidaway Island, Georgia - 101404AT metaG (version 2) | ecosystem: Environmental > Aquatic > Marine > Intertidal zone >...
CGCTTAATAATGCTAGGATAGAAAAGATCTTTAAGAAAACATTGCCTATGTTGTCTCTTTCGTTCCAGTCCATGATGTGTATTCCCCACATAAAGTCCCATATCCTCCATTGATTTGATCTAATCGCAACTATCTCTTCAGAGAAAGGATCTAAATAAACATTGATCTTTTCACTTTCCTCATTAATTGTTTCAATCATGTACAGAGGTAAAGTTCGTCCTCTATATTCTGAACCTGCTTTATCTTCCGTTATTTCAACAACTGAGATGGGTTTTAAAAAAGTTTTATCAGCAACAGTTAATAAAGCTTTTTGAGGTTCAATCTTATTACCTTTGGGAGTTTCTATTACTTCCGTAGTTCTTAAATATTGACTACCTCTAACATCTTCAATTTTATTAAAGGAAAAATAGATACCTGATATGGTCCACAATAAGAGTTGAACTGAAATAGCTAAACTCAAATACTTGTGTATCTTTCTTGGGGACTTTATCAAGATTTTATATCTATATTGCTTTTTGAAGCTTAGAAGCAATAATGTCTTCAGCTTCAGACATTATTCGATCAATCAATTCTTTTACTGTAGGTATATCGCTTACTAAGCCAGCTACCATACCACAAGACCAAGCACCTGCTTCAGGCTCACCATCCATCATTACCTTAGGATAGACACCTGCAACTTCATCAATAATATCTTCAAACTTTAAGTCATCTCCTAGCGCTTTTTCTTTTGCCATAAGGCTCTCAACAGCAGGATTATTTAAAACTCTTTCTGTATTTGTTAGAGATCTCATTATTAATCTAGTATCTAGTTCGCTTGCATTAACAATGGCCTCTTTAACATTTTGATGTACTGGTGCATCTTCTGTTGCAATAAAACGAGTGCCCATATTCATACCTTCAGCTCCAAGCGCCATAGCGGCAACTAAGCTTCTTGCATCTGCCATTCCACCAGAAGCAACAAAAGGAATTTCTAGTTCATCAGCAGCTCTTGGAAGAAGAATAAAATTAGGAATATCATCTTCACCGGGATGACCACCACACTCAAAGCCATCAACCGATACAGCATCACAACCAATATCTTGTGCCTTGATTGAGTGTCTTACAGATGTGCATTTATGGATTACTTTGATGCCAGCATCTTTCATAGCCGGCATATAGACCGCTGGATTTCTTCCGGCTGTCTCTACTACTTTTACACCATTATTGATAATGACTTCAATAAGACCAGGATAGTCTGGAGGTGTCATAGAAGGTAAGAAAGTTAGATTCACACCAAAAGGCTTATCTGTTAATGCTTGGCATTTTTTAATCTCAGCATCTAATTTTTCTGGCGTACCCTGAGTGAGACCTGTAATTATTCCAAGACCACCTGCGTTTGATACGGCAGCAGCCAGTTCAGCAAAACCAACAAAATGCATTCCACCTTGGATGATGGGATGTTCTATTCCAAAAAGTTCAGTTATTTGTGTTTTCATTTCTTTTCCTTAAACAAAAAAGCCAGTATATAGGATGATTTGTTTTTGGATAGTGAGCTAAAGATTTCTAGTTCGACCAATAGATATATTCATCACCCTCTTCATACTCTTCTCCATCATACTTATCTACCATAGTTGAAATTTCAAAAGCAGAAGGAAATAAAGGGTCACTTTGTTCAGAATTAAATTTCACTAATAGTTCTTTAAGTAATTGTGCTTTTTCCGGATGACTATCTATGACATTATTTTTTTCTTCCTGATCAACTGATGTATCAAACAACCATTGGAAATTTTCTTTTTTGCTTACTATATATTTCCAGTCTTCGTGAAGAACCGACTGATGATTCCCAGATCTCCAAAAAAGGGTTTTATGAGGTTGAGTATCAACTTCTTTCTTTATGTAAGGCAATAAATTTACACCATCTAAACTTGTCTCAATGGGTGATTTGATGCCCGCAGCTGAAGTGATGGTAGGTAAAATATCAAAATGATGAACAATGCTCTCTGATTTCTGTCCTGGATCGATTTGATCGGGCCAGCTAACAATGTAAGGAACTCTGATTCCACCCTCAAAAAAACTTATTTTCCAACCTCTATAGGGCTTATTTATATCATCCAATTCAATGTAGTTAGCTCCACCATTATCACTAGTGAAAATAATTAAGGTTTTCCCATAAATATCTAAATCTTTTAATTTCTGAACAACCTTTCCTACACTTCTATCAAGCGCAGCTATCATTCCTGAATAAACCTGAAGATTATGACCATCCATATGACTCATTTGCTCAACATCGCTTCTTAAAGCTTGGAGTGGATTATGAATTGCCCAGTGACTTAAATATAAGAAAAAGGGTCTATTTTTATTATTCTCAATTACCTTTAATGCTTCGTCAGTATAGTAATCTGTAAGATATTTATCGGGTGCGAATAAATCTCCCCCATTAAAGTTAGCTGAATATTGCCCAATCCCCCAAATCATTCTGTCAATCCTAGTATTGAACTTAGCATTAATGACATCTGGATGATCCTCAGGTAAATACAGTGGTCCCACCATTTGCAGAGAGTCTTGAAAGCCTTGACTGAGAGGATCCATACCATAGGCATTACCAAGATGCCATTTTCCTATATGGGCCGTGTAATATCCTGCATCTCGTAAGAGTTCTGCAACCGTTATTTGTTCGGTGGGCATCCCTTGTTCCATATAAGGAGGTATGTTCGCTGCTACTTCTCGATCAATCCTTGCTCTTAATTCTGCATCATCCTCGTCCGCCAGCCATTGCATTATTAATCTGCCCGTGGCAGGAACAGGAGTAAATTCGTATCCAAACCTTGTAGGATATTTTCCAGTCATTATTGAAGCTCTAGAAGGAGCGCAAGTTGCATTTGCTGCATAACCTCTTGAAAATAAAATACCGCTTTTTGCCAATGAATCAATATGAGGAGTCTGAAGGGTTCCGTCAGCTGCCCCTCCGTTATGCATGGATATATCGTTGTAACCCATATCATCGGCTAAAATTAAGATTATGTTTGGCCTATCATCTTGTAAAGCAACCTCTGGACCTTTAGACCAAGAAGTTGGGATGTTTTCTTGTATAGGCATTATGAAATAGGCTATTTTTGGGATGGACCAAATAAGAATATTTACTTTGTATTCCCAGATTAAAATCCCAGAAATTAAAAGTACCGGTAAAAAGTAAGTCAGCTTTTTACGCATCATAAACTTCTACTATGATTCCCTCATTAGGATTTATATTTCCTGCAACCACTTCTTTGTAGGTTTCAGAAAAATTATCTAATCCCTTAATCTTTTTGATTTGCATCCAATCATTACTTTGTTCTGCTCTTTTAACCATAAATGCATTCGTTTTTTCTGCATAGCCGTCCTGACCCCAATCTCCTATTCGCTTTTGTATATGAGCCGGTGCAAAAAAGAATTCTGTTCTATTTTGTAACTCAGCTTGGGCAAGTGCTTCATCCACTGACCCACCCTTATCCCAATGTGTCATACCGACAGTTAGACACTTCAGTAAATTTTCTTTTAATTTATTTTGAACCGCTGCCAGAACTTCTTGGTTACCCGACATATCGACCATGACTGAAGTTACATTATCTATTCTGCCTAAATTGTCATAGGATATTACTTGGTCATAACATCCTAGGCTTTTAACAAATTGAAGGTTATTACTTGAAGTTAACCCAACAATTTTTGGTGACCCATCAGTTTCAGCTAACCCTTGGGCGAGACCTATGGCTGTTTTACTTGAAGCGCTGACTATAAGAACTTGAGATGCACCATCATAGGATTGCTCTTTTAGAGCATCACATAAACAAAAGGCTGTGATATGAAGAGGGAAAAGTAATGCTCTTATATCATCCATGGATTTATCGTAGTCATTTTCAGCATTAAGCCTTACATAATTGTTATAGACTGGAGGTAGTTCTTTACGGTGCTCTTTGCCATCACTAAACGATCCATTAGAAATTTTTATAGGATTAACGATTAAAAAGTTAGCAGGAGGAAAATAACCAAACACTCTTTCACCATGCTTTATTTCAGGATTGTTCGACATTATGACTTCTGCAAAACCCCAGACTGGTATGCAACCCCATGTATTTTCTGGATTATTGATAGCCGGAAAAAAATTCCAATAACCTATGCTGTCACCAGCAATGCCATAAGTCACATTGTTGGCAGTAAATGAAAATTTCTCAACTTGCAGGAGAACTTCACCATCTTGAATATCTTCTCCAAGTTGCTCTAGAACAATTCGTGACTGATTGAGATCTGATTTTAAACTTTGTAGTTGTTTCATAATTTTCCTATTTTTTCTCTCTTAAGGAGAGTATTAAAAAAATCACCAACAGAATAGTGACATAGGGAGCACCTTCTACTCCCGGCGTGTTTGCAGTTGAATATATTCCATTGCCTAAGTTACCTCTGCCTATAAGTGGATACAAAAAAAGCCTTCCTGACCATTCAATCAACCAAAATACCAACATCAAAGGTATTAATGATTTGTATCTAAAAATAACTATCCAACAAACCCCGCAAAAAATCAGTTGAGCAAAACCCCATAAAGAAAAGAACATATAAATAAGAGGCATGGGATCTGGATCACCAGATAGAACTACTAAGTTTGCTATTTCGTGCATGCCATATTTTTCAAAGACCATATGGATGATTGATCTCCATGTCATCAGGCAGACAAAGGCAATAAAAAACCATAGAGCAATCTTATTGCCTCTGTAAATGTTATCCGCAGGGGAGGGGAGTAAATTAAAATTAAACATATCTAGAGCTTCAATGCTCCTAGCTTGGAACATGCTTCATTAAACTCTTTTATAGTATCTTGAATAATTTCTTCAGCTGATTTGATACCATCTATTAAACCAACTGATTGTCCTGAGAGTGCAGGTGCTGCATTCATGTCTCCGCCAAAGTATAAATCTTGTATTTTTCCCATTGCAGACATATCCATTTCTCCAGCTTCTAAGATTTCTTTAGTGAAGTCGGTTCTTAATGCTCTTATTACAGGCTTAGATGTCTTATTCAATATCCAAGTACCATTAAGTGAAGAGTCAAAAATATAATTTTTAAAATTTTCATGTACTGGACTTTCCTTGCTGGAAACAAATCGTGTACCCATTTGAATTCCCTCTGCTCCTACCGCAAAGGCTGCAGCCATACCTGCACCATCAGCGATTCCACCGGCAGCAATGATTGGAAGATCTATTTGTTTGCGAATTGCTTGTATTAATACAAAAAGACCTACTTCTTCAGGACTTTTGAATCCACCACCTTCTGTGCCTTCAACAACCAGTCCATCCACACCACAATCTGCAGCTTTAATTGCACCTTCAACACTAGGAACAGCATGATAAACAGTTATTCCAGCATACTTCAGTATATCTATGTATTTAGAAGGGTCTCCAGCTGAAGTGGTTACAAATTTGACGCCGTGTTGAACACAGAACTCCACCATACTTTCATCTCTTAAAAAGAGTAGGGGTAGATTTACTCCAAAGGGTTGATCAGTCAGTTCTGACATTTTTTCTATTTCAGCCTTACAGTTATCTACTTCACCTGAAGAAGTTTCGATAACGCCAAAACCACCAGCATTACAAACTGCAGAAGCTAACTGGCTTCTTGCAATCCATCCCATGGGCGCTTGAATTATTGGATATTTAGATCCTGTGTGTTCCGTTACTCTATTCATTAGTTTTCCTTTATAAAATTGATTAATAATTCAGATAATTCTTTGGGTCTTGTCCATTGGTAAAAATGACCACCTCCAATCTGGGGAGCGCTCTTTGCATTTGGGCACATCTCTAAAACGTCTTTCTCAATTCCATTAGTCACTGGATCATCTCCTGCAAAAACACTAAGAAAAGGTTTATGCCATGTAGAGAAAAACTCTCTTGCCTTTCTCTGTTCTTCTAAAGATTGATCAGGAATTGTTGGCACATGACTAGGCATAGCTCTCGGACCCATTTTATAGCTTGGATCTGGAAAAGGTGCCTCATAAGCTTTAGCAATATATGACTTAAAAGGTGATGCACTATACTTTCCTAGAAGTATAAAAATATAATTAAGGATTGTTGAAATCATAGATCTTTTATCCATCTGCATCGACTGAATGAAACCTATGGGTAAGTCTTCAGTATCCCAACAAAATTTCTGCCAGTACATGAACTTAAGTCCTGGATGAGTTTTTCCACTATCCATTTGATTTATTTGTTTAGCCATCGACATTGGGTGAAGTTTTATATTACTTTCCCTAAAGGCTTTTATTTCTTCAATAACCTCTTCAGACACTTCAGGATTGTAGGGAAGACCGGTATTTCCCATTGAGACTTTTGCGAACCTATCGGGTTCTCTAGCAACTATTCTTAATCCGATTAAACCGCCCCAATCTTGCCCAAAGAAAGTAATATTTTGAAAATCATTGGCATTAAGCCAATCAACCATCCAATCCACCTGATTCTGATAGCTATAGTCTTCCCTAGAAGCGGGCTTGTCAGATTTTCCGTAACCAGGTAAATCAGGAGCGATCACTCTTATACCTGCCTCGGTCAAAAAAGGTATCATCTTTGAATAAAGATAGCACCAAACTGGTTGGCCATGCATGGCTAATAAAATAGGTCCATCTTTAGGCCCTTCATCAATATGATGTATTCTCAGTTCTGAACCATCTTTGGTTTTTATATTCGTATAATGAGGCTTATAAGGAAAATCGGTTATCCCTTCAAAGCTCTCATCTGGAGTTCTTAGTATTTTCATTTTTATTTTTCCTTCATCAATAGTTTGTCACAACCTGTACCTTCAAAAAGAGTCAATAATCTTTTCTGATCAATTTCAGTTAAAGCGTAAAACTCTTGATTAATCCATTGCAGACATTTGCCTTGATAATTAAAAGTCTTTTGAGACCAAGTAGACCCATCAATTTCTGTTTCCCAGGTTTCATTTCCATTTGCTAAAGCTTTATTATTTTCCAATAGGGCAGGAACATACACATGACCTATTTCTTTTAATAAAGATTTCATAGATTCAGGTAACTCTTCCAGAGTAACCCAAGGACTTTTTTCAGGGTTTATTCCTGATAGATCCTCAAGGCCATTGATCCATGCAACAGTTCTAAGAGAATTTTGATGAGCGATGGCTCTTGAGGTGGGATCTAAACCAATTAACTGAGTAAGTTGCCCATAGATGGCGAAGTCGGCAGAGCTAGGCCTATATCCGAAAAGAAAAGGTAAGTTTGCCAGATGAGTCTGCATAATTTCTAAGAACCGTTTATAACTATTTTCTATAATTGGCGCTGTAATATTATTTGATCCAACCACCCAAAGCCTTTCTATCTGTCTTGAGCCAATACCTTCTTTGAATATCTTCCAAGCTTCATCAGGAAGATCTACTTTATGATTTAAAGGGAGTATTGAAGAAGCATTATCAGCATCTTCTTCAAAGTGCCATCGGTAATGGAACATATATTTTGTGACCCATTCATCTCCAAAATCTTCCAGAAGATAATTTAAGAAAGATAGTGCTGGATCTTCTGGAATTACACTTCTACCTTCAAACTCATCTTCTAATCTTCTAATGATTGGTGTTGAATCAGTAACGGTTTTAAGTTCTCCTCTTTCATCTCGCATGAGAAAAGTTGGAAGGAGGACAGGCTTAGGAGGTTCAATATCTAGATCGGCCAAAGGACCTTCACCTGCTAAAAGTTCTCCAGGATTACCCCATATTATTTCGTAGGGTATGTGTCTGTAACGAAGAAGTGCGATCATCTTCCTCGTGTAAGGAGAGGGCGGTGCACCTATGAGTGTAAGTCTTTCTTTTTGCAACATATCTTTATTCCTTAACTTGGCTTAAAACTCTAATCAGAGCTTGAGCTATTTCATCTGGAACCTCTTCCTGTAAAAAATGACCAGCATCCTTTCTTCCCTTAAGATTTTTGAAATATATCTTCAACTGAAGTTTCAATATTTAACTGACCCTCTAGGCCTGCAACTCTATGCTGTGCGCTCTTTATATAATCTGGATCCAAAATCATTTCTAGCATCGCTTTTCTTGATGGATACATTGCTATTGCTACTTGATCCCATAGGTCTTCTACCTCTCCAAGCATTAGCCTTTCTACATTTCCTCCAAAGATAGGTTTACCTCCAACCCTTGCCAAATGTTCTACCACTTCTTCTCCATAAATGGCGTAAGCTTCCCTGCCTGTTAAATCGGTTTCTCTCTTGTCCGGGTATTGGGCTTTGTCTTTAAATTTCAGTAGATTAACCATAAAAATAGGTTTATCTTCTCCCTGTTGATTGAACTCTTTTAGTTGAGTTTCGTTTGGCATTACTGCATTTTTTACTTCCATAATTCTCCCTCAATACAATTGACACATCTTATGACATTAGTTTATATTTGTCTAATGCAAAATCCGCAATCGAAATCAAGATTAGAACAAGATGGAAGAAGACTAAGAAGCGTAACGAGTCAAAATATTATTGTTGATGCCATGATGGTTCTTATCCAGAGAGGTATTCTGGAACCTACTGCTCAGCAAGTTGCAGACGAAGCTGGAATAGGTATTAGAACTGTATTTAGGCAAGTTCAAGATAAAGAGAACCTTTTTTCAAAGATGGATGAGAAAGTCCGAGCAGCCCTGCAAGAAACTCTAAAGAAAGCAACAAATCCTCGAGGAAATCTTGAAGAGCGAATTGAAGGATTGATTGAATTAGAAGCTGAAATTTTCGAAAAAAATTTACAATTTCTAAGAGCTACACTTGCAAATAAATGGAAATATAGAACTCTACAAAAGAACTACGAACGTAACCAAAGAAATATAAAATCTCTTTTGTATACATGGATTCCGGAGTTAAACAATCTCTCAGAATCTAAACAAATTCTTCTTACTTCTGTAAATTCTGCGGGATATTGGATAGAGTTAAGAGAAAATCTTGTACTTTCAGAAACAGGAGCAAAAAACCTAAAAATTAATATCTTTCGAGATGCACTTTTAAAATAAAATTTAATCATGAAAAATAAACAAGTCTTAATCGATAGTCTTCCTGAAGGGAAGTTGGAAGAAAATAATTATAAACTGGTTGAATCTGAAATGCCTAAAGTGAGTTCGGAGGAAATCATAGTTAAAACCATCTCTTTTGCCATAACTGCAGGAACTAGGGCAGGGCTTCAAGGAAGTGCAAGTTACGCTGGTGCTCCTACAGCAGGCATTGTTATGAATTGCACAGGTATTGGTGAAATTATTGAAAGTAATGATCAAGATTATCCAGTAGGCAGAAATGTTCTTACTCAGACCGGTTGGCAAGAATATTCGGTTCAAAAGAAAGAATCGTTAACTCTTTTAAGGGAGGGAATCGATCCCTCTCTCTACTTGGGACCTCTTGGAATTAATGGGTTAACAGCATACTTCGGTTTATTAGAAGTTGGCCAACCACAAGCAGGCGAGACGGTGATGATTTCAGCTGCGGCAGGGTCTGTAGGACATATGGTTGGGCAAATAGCGAAAATAAAAGGCTGCAGGGTTGTAGGTGTCTGCGGCAGTGATGAAAAATGTAAAAAACTCACAGAAGATTTGGGCTTTGACTCAGCGGTAAATTATAAAGATGCTAATTTTAGACAGAATCTAAAGGATGCTACTCCTGATGGAGTTGACGTTTATTTCGACAATACAGGGGGAATGATTCTTGGCTCAGCCTTATTTAGATTAAATTCAGGTGGTCGCATAGCTTGTTGTGGAGTCGTTTCTCAGTACGATACAAGTACTCCTGAACCGGGACCAAAGGGAATTCCGGGCTTGCTTGTAAATAAAAGTATTAGGATGCAAGGATTTTTAGTATTTGATTATGCCGATAAGTATGACGAGGCCACTGATAATTTACTAGAATGGATCAATAGCGGACAACTCAAGGTTCTAAAAGATGAGCTTGATGGTCTTGAAAAGGCACCTCAGGGATTTGTTGACTTATTAGCCGGTGGCAACATAGGCACTAGAATAGTTAATATATAAAGAATGAATCTTAATTTCTCTCAAGAAGAGATTGCTTTCCAAAACGAAGTAAAAGAATTTCTGGATAAAGAGCTTACTCCAGAATTAGTTAATGCAGCCAAGCGAACCTCTGCTGTATTCACTGAGAAAGAAGTTGCCATGGAGTGGCAAGCCAAATTGGCTAAAAAAGGTTGGCTGGTTCCTTCTTGGCCAGAAGAGTACGGAGGAACGGACTGGAATGAAACACAAAAGTACATCTTCTCTTCAGAATGCGCAAATGCAGGAGCGCCAAATTTAATTCCAATG
>Ga0255759_10006029_pt1 | contig 10285 bp, 8 predicted proteins | sample 101ome_20_FD_179959 | JGI IMG/M metagenome (GOLD analysis project Ga0255759, IMG submission 179959) | Coastal salt marsh microbial communities from the Groves Creek Marsh, Skidaway Island, Georgia - 101404AT metaG (version 2) | ecosystem: Environmental > Aquatic > Marine > Intertidal zone > Salt...
CAAGCTTTGAGACTATTTCTGCAACAGAGAAAAATGCATCTATAATTCACTATAATGCTAAAGATTATAAAAAAACAAATTTAAAAAAGAAACATCTTTATCTTTTAGACTCCGGTTCACAATATTTGTATGGAACTACAGATATGACTAGAAGTTTTTCACTGGGTAAACAAAATCAATTTAGAAAAAAAATTTACACATTAGTTTTAAAATCACATATTGCAGTTTCTGTTGCTAATTTAAAAAATATGACAGGAAAAAAATTAGATAGAATTGCTAGAAAAAATCTTATTAAATCTGGATATAATTATAATCATGGTACAGGTCATGGAGTAGGTTTTTTATCGAATGTACATGAGACACCACCTTCAATATCAAAATTTTATAATAAAAAATTTTTAGTTAATCAAGTAATGTCTAATGAACCTGGTTATTACAAAGATAATAATTTTGGAATTAGATTAGAAAATTTAATTTATAAAAAAAATAAAAATAATTTTGAAAATCTTACATTAGTTCCATTTGAACCAAAAATGATACTAAAATCTATGCTAACTAAAAAAGAAAAAAATTGGATTAATCATTATCATAGTGAAGTATTTGAAAAAATTCATAAATTCCTCAATATTAGAGAAAAAGTATTTTTAAAAAAATATTGCTCAAAAATTGATTAATTTATACCAATCTTTTTCTTTTAAAATTTTTATACCTAAATCTTTAGCTTGATTTATTTTTTTTACAGTTGGCTTTGAGTCTCCTGCAACTAAATAGTCCAATTTTTTTGATGGGGAGCCTAAAACTTTTCCACCTTCATTCTCTACGATTTGTTTTGCTTCAGATCTGCTCATTTTCTCCATACCACCAGTAAACATAAATGTTTTATTTATAAACTTACCCTTACTTTGAATTATAAAGTCTGAGATAGATAAATTCTTAATTAGTTCTTCAAATACTTTTTTGTTAGTATTATTTGAAAAGAAGTTTTTTAACGAGTTTATTTGTGTTTCTCCAATACCATCAAGTTCTAATAAATCTTTAAATAGATTATTTTTTTCAAATATAAGTTTTTTAAAAGTTTTTATAGACTGAAAATATTTGGCTAAAATTTTTGCATTTTCTTGTCCAATATGTCTTATACCAAGTGAATAAATAAACCTTTCTAAACTAATATTTTTTGTTTTATTTATCGATTTTTTTAAATTTTCAGCAGAAAGTTTACCCCACCCTTCTAGTTGAGATATTTTTTCATAATTTAATTTATATATATCCTGTGGTAATTTTACTAAATTTAAATCCCAAAAATTTTCCACTACTTTTTTTCCTAAACCCTCTATATTCATTGCATCTTTTGAAACATAATGTTTAATTTTTTCTTTTGTAATTAAGTTACATTCATATCCTTTATCTGGACATCTTCTAACTGCATCGTATTTTTTTGTTACCTTATTGTACTCTTTAATAGTATCAAAACCACACGGGCATTTTTTGGGAAAAATAAATTTTTTAGAGTTTTGATCTCTTTTGGTTATATCTACCTGAACAACTTGTGGAATTACATCACCTGCCCTTTGAACAATAACTGTATCACCAATTCTTATATCTTTTCTTTCTATTTCATCTTCATTATGTAACGTAGCATTTGACACTGTGACACCCCCAATATTTACAGGGTTAATTTTTGCTACAGGTGTTAAGGCACCTGTTCTTCCAATTTGTATTTCAATATTTTTTATTTGAGAAATTCCTTTTTCAGCTGAAAATTTATGAGCAATTGCCCATCTTGGCGAATTTGTTAAATTACCCAATCTTTGTTGTAATTTAAAATCATCAATTTTATAAACTATGCCGTCTATATCATAGTCTAGTTCAGATCTTTTATTTTCTAATATTTGATAATTTTCTAATAAATCTTTCTCATCTTTAATAATTTTTCCTAGAGGATTAATCTTAAAACCTTGGTATTTTAGGAATTCCAAAAATTTTGATTGTTTACTTTCAAGGTTATGATTCATAAAGATTGTGCCATATGCAAAAAATCTTAATGGAATTTTTGCAGTATTTTTAGCATCTTTTTGCCTTAATGAGCCAGATGCTGCATTTCTAGGATTTGCAAATTTATTTGAGAGATTTTGAAATTTAGACTTCGGTATATAAACTTCTCCCCTAACAATCAATTCGCCGGTATTAAATTTTTTTAATTTTTTTGGAATATCATCTATTGTTTTTAAATTTTCAGTTATATCTTCCCCAAATTCACCATCACCACGAGATAGCCCCTGGACTAATTTACCATCAGCATATTTTAAACTAGCTGAAATGCCATCAATTTTAGGTTCAGCAAATAATCTTTCCCTATGTTCGGAATTAAGATTTAAATAATTATTTATTCTTTTATAAAAATCAACAATATCATCTTTATCAAAAGCATTATCTAAAGATAGCATATTTTCATAATGTTTCACTTTAGAGAATTTTTTTGAAGGTTCAAAACCTACAATTTCTGATATCTTTTTTTTATCAATTAATGCTTCGTTTTTTTTCTCAAAAATAATAAGTTCACGTTTAAGTTTGTCATAAGTTGCGTCATCAATTTTTGGCGCACTTTTATCATAATAAAACTTATTATATTGAATTAACTGTTTTTTCTTATTTTTGTAATCTTTTAAATCTTTTATCATTTAGAAAACTTAAAAATGTTTTGAATTTTGCTTCTAAGTTTTTTTTTTGATTTTATTTCTCTTTCTGAGTAATTTTTTAATACAACAACATTGTACGATTTTTTATACCAATCACTATCATTATGATTATAACCTAATATTGCTGCATATTTTTTGGCTTCATTTATATTACCAAGTTTGTAATATACCTCTACCAATCGATGTAATGCTTCTTTAATATAAATAGTATTATCGTACTTTTCTAAAATAATTTTTAATCTCTTAATTGCCGCTATCCATTTAGATTTTTCCATATAGTATCTGGCAATGTATAGTTCCTTTCCTGCTAATTGTTCATAAATTAAATCAATTTTAAGTTTAGATTCTTCTGCATATATAGAATCTGGATATGCTCTCAAAATTTTATTAAATTCTTTTAATGCTACTTTAGTATAAGTTTGATCCTTAGATACGACATTTATTTGCTCATAAAATGTTAGTGCTTTAATATAGCTAATATAATCAAGATTTTTACTTGCAGGGTAAGTTTTTTTAAATTTTTCTATGTACTCTAAAGTTTTGTAACTATCTCCAGTTTCATAATACATATATATAATCAATAAAGTCGCTCTTGGTGCCCACTCTGTAAAAGAATATTTAGTTTCTACCTTTTGAAATAACTCTATCGAGCTACTCCAATCACCACTCTCAAAGTAATTAAATGCTGACTTATATAATATATCAAGTGGCGGTACTTTCTCGGGTTTTTTTATTTGATTTGTTTTTGGTCCACAACTAGTCGAAAATAATATTACAATGATTAAAAAAAACTTAATAAGTTGATTTGAATTTATATTCATCAATATTTTTATTTTAATTTTTAAAAAAAATTAAATTATCTCATAATTTTTTTTATCATTAAAAATCTCTTTTAATAACATTAAATTTAATTCATGGCCTCCGCCATATGTAACAATATTACCATATATTTGATATTCAGCTAAATAAAGGTCCCCAATACAATCAAGAATTTTATGTTTTACAAATTCATCTTTGTACCTCAGGCCACCTTGGTTTAATATTTTATTGCCAGATACAACAATTGCATTATCTAGAGTTCCTCCTTTAGCCAAACCCATTGCAAAAATTTTTTCTAAATCTTTATGTAGACAAAATGTCCTTGCTAAATATATGTTTTTAAAATTATCAAGATCATGTTCATAATATAATGATTGTTTTTTTATAAAATCATCCTTGTAGTCGATTGAATAATCAATAGTTAGTTTCTTCTTATTAGGAGAAATTTCAATATATTTATCAATAGTTTTATAACTAACTTTTTTTTTTATTTGAATTATTTTTTGTGGTATTTTTTGATCAACTAAACCAGTATCTAAAATTTTCTCTACAAAGTCTTTGGCACTACCATCCAAAATCGGCATTTCCTCAGATGTAGTTTGAATAGATGCATTGGTAACTCCTGTTGCGCTTAAAGCCGACATCAAATGTTCTATGGTAGAGATATAGGTATTTTTTTTTTTTATTTTTGTACATAATTGACTAATTTGTGCATTTTTCCATGACGCTTTTATTTTCTCTTTTTTAAAAATAAAATTAATTCCTGAATTAACTTTTTCAGGTAAAATTTTAATCTCAACAGGTTTTCCAGTGTGCAAACCTATCCCAGAAAAAGAAATGGAATTTATAATAGTTTGTTGATTTATAAACACATTATGTAAGTGTCAAAAAAAAACATCACAATCTACTCAAAAATTATTTCATTAGTTTCATAATGACTATTTCAAAAACATTGAGTAAAACTTTTCAAAAAAATTAGTATTTTGACTGCTAAAACCTTTAATTTCATCTCTAAAAGGAAAAAATATTAATTTAGCTATACCTAGACAGACCATATAATCAGAAAATATATTAAACTCAGTATTTTTAATCGGGAATGTTTGTTTAGCAAACTCTACATCAGTATTTAGTTTTTTAGAAAGTTTGGATGATAATATTTTTAACTCAGCTCCACCACCAGTAATAATTATTTTTCGGGCTGATCTATTTAGTGATCTGCAATATAAAATATTTTTGTATATATAATCTACTATTTCTTCTAACCTTGCATCTATAATTTTAGTTATTATTTCAGAAGATATTTTTCTATCATCTTTACCTATAAGAATTGATCTATCAAAATTATTTTCTAAAATTTTATCATAATTTAATTTAATTTTTTCAGCTAAATCTTTATTCACTCCTGCAGCTCTGATTAAATCATTATTAATATGATTAGAGCCAATTGGGATTATATTTGAGTATAAAAGTTTTGAATTCTCAAAAAAAGTAATGCATGTTTTATCAAAACCAAAATCTATATTAGTAAAGCCTTTTTCAATTGTATCCTGGTCAGATGATAGAATGCTTGTTGCAAAAGGTGAGTAAAAATATTTTTTTATATTTAAACCTGCCTTTACGATTGCTTTATTATAATTTAAAATTATATTTTTATCTAAACTTAAAAAACTAAAGTTTATATCTAGTGTTTTTGATCTTAAACCCAGGGGATTTTCAACATAATTTTTTTTATCTAAATAAAAACCAGAGTTTAAAAAATGAATAACCTTATTAGTCTTTAAATTATCTTTGAATATTCCAAAAGCTAAATTTATTAAATTTTGTAAATCTTTTTTTTCTTCGATTTCATAAGAACCAATATTTCTGCTCAAACCAAAAGTTAAAAAATTAAAATCAATAGAATTTATGCCCACATAAATTTCGCTAATTTTTTGATTTATCTCTTTTTCTATTGATGATAGACAAAATTTTATTTGCTCACTCAATTTTTCAATATCTACAACATTCCCTTTTTTTATACCTGATGAAAAAGTAGAATACTTAGAGTGAATATCAATATAATTGTTTTTATTTAATGAAATAACTAAAATTTTTATTTTATATGATCCTAAATCTAAAATTGCTATTTTTTCATTCATCATTTTATAATTGCGTTTCCTTCGTTTCTTAAATCAATAATATAAAATTTTTTATATTTTTTAATAATACTTTCTAAAATATGAATTTGTTCTCTAATATTATAATTTCCAAATTTAATAAGGGTATTGTTCTTTAAATAAACATCCCACCTTTTTAAATTATAAAATTTTATAATTTTAATTTTTTTATAAATTTCTGATTTAATAATTATATTATATATATTTTGAAATTGTTTCGGTCTATATTCTCCATTTATTTGAATTAAATCATTATTAAATTTTGCTAATTTATTCGTTAATTTGAATTTATTGTTAATTAAAAATGATTTACCTTTGATTTGAAAAATCGCGATCGGTTTATATTCAAAAAAAATTATAGATATTTTTTTTGGGTATTTTTTTTTAATTTTATAACTTTCAATCCATTGGCTTTTTTTTATAATTTGAGAAATTTCTGCTTTAGTAATACCAAACAAATTTTTATTATTTAAATTATTAGTTAGTTCATCTTTTAAATTTTCCTCAAAATTTTTACTTCCAATAAATTCTACTTCATTTACTTTAAAAAAATTAAAAATATTTATTTTTTTTATATGATAAGATGTTAGAAAAAAAAAAAATATTATTAAAAGAATAGTATTTTTATTATCTTTTAATACTTGCATCTTTAATCATCCAATCAATTAATTGAATAAAAGTTAGTCCAAAATTTAAAGCGATTTCAGGAACCAGAGATAATTTTGTCATCCCAGGTTGGGTATTTGTTTCTAATAGATAAATTTTGTGATTTGGAGTAACAATAAAATCACATCTGGTTACACCTCTACAATTCAAGGCACGATGTGCTTTCAAGGCGATCCTCTTAATTTTATTATGGAGATTTTTTGATATATTTGGTGGTATAATATGTTTGGTTTTAGCCTTAGAAGAATACTTTGCTTTATAGTCGTAAAACTTTCTACTGGGAACAATTTCTACAGATCCGATAGGTTTGTTTCCAAGTACAGCGGTTTGAATTTCTTTACCTTGAATATAAGTTTCTTGAATTAAGGTTTTATATTTTTTTAAAAGTTTTTTAATAATTTTACTTTGAGATTTCGAAGTTGGTTTGAAAATTTTAACCCCAAAGCTTGACCCCTCATTTGATGGTTTTATTATAAATTTTGACTTAGAAATTTTATTATTAATATCAGAAATTTTTTTTATTATTTTAAAATCCGGGGTATTAATTCTTTTCTTAATAAATATTTTTTTGGATTTAATTTTATCCATTGCAATTTGTGATGCCTTTATACCTGAGTGAGTATAGGGTATTTTTAATCTTTCTAAAATTTTTTGTATCTTTCCATCTTCACCATATTTTCCGTGAAGGGAATTAAACACTATGTCCGGTCTTATTTTTTTTATATTAGACGAAATATTTTTAAGAGGGTCATACTTATATACATTATAACCAAGCTTTTTTATTGCATTATAACATGCTCTGCCAGATTGAATACTAACAGGTCTTTCCCTAGACCTTCCGCCCATTAAGATTAGAATTTTTTTATTATTTTTCACCTATGATTTTAATTTCTGGTTCTAGTACTATATTAAATTTTTTCTTCACTTCATCAATTGTGAAGTTAATTAATTTTTCAATATCTAAACTTGAATCACCTTGGTTTTCAATAAAATTACAATGCTTTTTTGAAAATTTAGCATTACCGAATTTTTTTTTATCACAGCCGCTCTTTTGAATTAATTCCCATGCTTTAATTTTTGAATCTGGATTTTTAAATGTACTTCCTCCAGTTTTTATTTTTGATGGTTGCGCTGTTTCTTTTTGTTTTTTAAAATATTCAATTTTATCTTTTATTTTTAATTTTAAACCGTGGTTTATTTTAAAAATCACTGTTGTTATAATGAAATCATCTGGAAGATCTATTTTGCGATAAGAAAATTTAATTTCTTTTTTATTATATTTAACAAATTTTAAATTTTTAATATTGATACCCCTTACCTCTTCTACAATATCTTTAAATTCATTTTTAAAACATCCTGCATTCATTGAAACTCCTCCACCTACAGTTCCAGGAATGCAACTTAAAAATTCAAAATTGACAAAACCATTATCTAATGCAAATTTTGACAATTGATTTTTTAAAACTCCAGAGCCACAAATAATTTGATTATCTTTTATACTGATGTTTCTAAAATTTTTTCCTAATTTTATAATTGTTTCTTTGCACCCCTTATCCCGGAATAAAATATTAGATCCTGACCCAATAACAAAATATTTTTCATTACTATTTTTTTTTATATAATCTAATAATTCATTTTCATCATTAGGCGTAAAAAATTTATCTGCTTTTCCACCAAGACCAAACCAGTTATTTTTAGATAAATTATAGTTTGTCTTTAAATTATACATCAAATTTTATTTGAAATGTTCCTGATCCAATTACTAATATTTCCTGCACCCATAGCGATAACAACTTGATTGCTTATAAAATTTTTTTTCAAATAATTTTCTAGATCATCTTTTGAATTTGTTTGTATAACTTCTGTCCCAGATTTTAAGAGTATGTCTTTACAAAATTTATTATAATTTAAGTTTTTTGTTTTTTCACCAGCAGAATATACTGGACAAACTAAAACTTGATCTGCATTTACAAATGATTTTGTAAAATCTTTATATAAAGATAAAATTCTTGAAAACCTATGAGGTTGAAAAATTGCAATTATTTTTTTATTTTTAAAATTATTTTTACAAGCACTTAACACAGCTTTTATTTCGGTTGGATGATGCGCATAATCATCATAAATAAATGAATTTTTATTTTTATAAATTAATGTAAGCCTTCTCTGGACACCAGAAAAACTAAATAATGATTTTTTAATTCTTTCGATTTTAATATTCAAAAGCAAGCCTACCGCAAAAGTTGCGGTTGCATTAAGAACATTGTGTTTTCCTAAAAGATTAATAAATATATTTTTTACTAACTTTTTTTTACCTGAAGAGTTTATAGAAATATCAAACTTCATCCCCATATCGACATTTCTGATATTTTTACATTGTAAATTTGCGTTGTTTGCAAAGCCATATGTTAAAAAATTTTTCTTATTTATTTCTTTAGTTAATTTTTTAATGTTTAGATCATCAATACAAACAATATTTTTTCCTAATAATGGTGTCTTATTTAAAAAAAATTTAAAACTATTAATTAGATTTTGAGTAGTTTTATAATAATCCATGTGCTCAATATCAATATTGCTGACTATTGAAAAAATACTTTTAAATTTTAAAAAACTACCATCTGACTCATCTGCTTCAACTACAGACCATTCGCCTTTTCCAAGTATGGCATTGGATTTAATGGAATTTATTATTCCTCCATTAACAATAGTAGGAAAAAATTTATTATCTTTAAGCAAATGTGAAACCAAAGATGTAATTGTAGTTTTTCCATGAGAACCTGAAATTATTATGTTTTTTTTTAAATTAATTAAATGAGCTAGCATATCAGCTCTTTTAATTATTAATTTATTGCTTTTTTTTGCTAAGTTGAATTCTTTATTGTCAGGTTTTATTGCTGTAGATATTACAACAATATCTGCTTTTAAAATTGATTTGGTCTCGTGACCTTTAACAATTTTAACTTTGTTTTTTTTTAATTCTTCAATTACTTTGTTTGAACTAGCTAGATCACTTCCACAAACGTTATAGCCTAAATTTTTCATTATTAATGCTATCCCACTCATGCCAATCCCGCCAATGCCTACAAAATATATTGTACTTTTTTTGTTAATTTGGATTTTCATATAATTTTTTTTAAATAAACTGCTTAATGTTCTTTATTTTAATTCTTTATCTTTGTTAACGCTAAAATTATACCCATAATAAAAGAGCTGGTAATAATAGATGAGCCTCCGTAACTTACGAAAGCAAAAGTCATACCGGTTGATGGCAACAAATTAATTGTAACCCCAATATTAATAAATATTTGCAGTAGTATAACGGTAGATAAGGTAACTAATGTATATTTTTTGAAGTTTGAAATTTCTCTCTGACAAATAGCAAAAACTCTCATAAACAAAGAAAAAACAATTATTAAAATTAATATTATTATTATAATTCCATATTCTTCACTTATAGATGCCAATACATAATCAGTATGAGACTCGGGTATTCTCTCTTTTAAAATACCCTCTCCAATACCTTGGCCAAAAAAACCACCATGTTGAATTGCGTCTAAAGATTTTTCTGATTGATAGGAAATATCGTTTACATTCATCCATTTTTCGAACCTTGAAATTATATATGAAAATTTTTGTTTAAAAATTATTAAGACCGAAGTCATAAGACCTGCAAGTAAGAAAAAAAAAGAAAAAAGCATGCCTAAATTTACTCCAGACATGAATAGTAAAGTAAACCAGATAACTAATATAATTAATGATTGTGTATAATCTGGCTGTAAAAGAAGTATCAACACGCAAAAAAAAGAAATAAAACCAGATAATAAAAATTTATAAGAAAACTTAATATCACTAGAAAATATACTTGATAAATAAATTATTAAAGACGGTTTTAAAAGCTCAACTGGTTGAAGGTTTAAAAAAATAAAATTTAACCATCTTTTTGACCCTTTT